>OJAW01001524.1_pt1 | contig 13182 bp, 11 predicted proteins | sample 1589151 | NCBI WGS metagenome assembly OJAW01 (sample SAMN03283290) | human gut metagenome | biome: human-associated habitat; material: feces | host: Homo sapiens | place: Peru | collected 2012 | reverse complement strand
CGTAGTCCTTCACCCTTCGCCGCAGCTCAGAAATCATTGACGGCGCGATGGTGGTACCCGCCTTCTTCGTCCATGTCATGCAGCAGATGATCCTCCCGCGACCGTTCAGCTCAATCACTTCCGCCCCTCTTCCGTCGCTGGTCGCGCACATCATGTCGCATTCCACTCCCTCCTCCGAGAGCCCTTTCGTGATGTCGAACATCACCTTCTCCACCCCGCCCAACACAGGGTAGAATTTCCCTAACTGGAGTATTTTCATTGGTGGTTGTTGTGGTTATGTGGTTATTTTGACGGTGCCTTTGGGTAATATAATCACACCCGTCAAGTATGAGATAATTCTATTTAATTATCAAGTAATTGTCCGAAAAGTTCTTCCCATGAATATGCCACCGGCGGCCCGATCGGTTTCTTAGGAACCGATTGGAGTATAGATTCATCTCCCTCGACCAGTTTCTCCATCTTTTCCATAAGATCAGCCGGATCTTCCGGATTGAAGAATGCCACTTTAGGGCAGCCAGCCGACGTCTCGTGCGCATACGGAAGGTCGGACAGAAGCATCGGCTTGCCGGTCGCGGCGAACTCCGTGATCGGCAGCCCCCAAGTCTCTACGCGGGACGGGAAGACAAGGCAGTCGGCATTTTCATAGTAGGAATATAGTTTGTCTTTGGACATCAACCCTTCAAACCTGATTGATGAAACGCCGCCAAATTTAGAGATTAAATACTTTGAATATCTGTTCTCATCTCCTTTTATAGTCAATACCACGTTGAATTTCCCTACACCTATTTTGCGCTCCAATGCTTTTGCGGCCTCGCATAACGTTTCAAAGTTCTTGTGGCAATCCGGAGTCGAGACAAAAATGAAAGTAAAAACCTTGTGTTCTATTTCCATCTTGTTGTAAGCGACTTTTTTCTGCTCTGGAGGGCAAACTATGAACCGTCCTTTAGGCACTCCAAACATCTTGGAGAAGCCATCACGAAGCCACTCAGCCTGAACGATAAGAAACTTATTTCTATGAATATCAATCAAATAAGCAAAGCGAGTGAACAAAGAAAAAAGGACAATCTTCATATTGAACCTCGCATCCTGCATCTTCCATTTAAGGAAAGGGAATGATGTCTGGCAATATACAGCCTGCCTGCCTGCAATCACACGTGGTGTTGTGTCGTGCAAAGAGAACCATAGATCAACAGGCTGCAATTTCTTTGAAATGCCATACATTGTGACATATTCACACCAAAGGCGTCTGAACCAGCTTTTGATGGTGTCGGGTAATTCAATGTACTCTATGTTAGGATATTCCGCAAGAGATTTCTTATGGACCAACGCGACAATTCTGTAGTCATCTCTTGGCAATGAGGACAGGTATTCAAGGCACCCACGCAAGATGGTGAGGGTGCCGCCTTTCCTGATGTTGACCGCTGAAACTACTATTGTCCTTTTTGCCCTTCGCATAACTCTTTGAACAGGTCAACCCATTGCCGCATAATCATTTCCTCCGAATATCGTTCCGAGGATTCCCTTGCGGCCCTACCCATCGCTTTCCGCAGTTCAACATCCTTGATCAATGTGATTATCCGGTCAGCCATTCCCTTGGTGTCGCCTTCATCCACAAGATAACCGTCCACTCCATCGGTTATGACATCAATGGGCCCACATTTGCATTTGAATGACACTATCGGCAGGCCAAAGGTTTGCGCTTCCAGCAAAATCATCGGCAACCCCTCGTAACGAGATGATAACGCGACGATTGACGCATTCTGATATTCCTGGGCGATTTGTGGTGTCGAGTGCTTTAGGCAGACACTTCCTGCAAGGTTCAAATCGTCAATCATTTTTTGAAGTTTCTCCCGATCCTCCCCATCTCCAACGATATCCAAAGCCCAGTCCGGGCAATGCTTGTGGACTTTATCCCAAACCTTGATCAATAAGTCATAGCCTTTCTGATAGGAATATCGTCCCACCGTGATAACCTTCTTATTATCAAGACTTGCAGGATTTACGTTCTCAAATGTTCGCGCATTGGGAATATACCGGATGTTGTCAGTGTTCCAGTACCCTGAATCCTCTTTTGTAAGAACTACAAAAGCATCAAACTTGTCAGCCAACCTTACATCATTGTCGCTTCTCCATCTATCCACGATTCCCCACAACCCTTTCCGTCCATATTGCAGTCTCTTGAACCGCGAGAAGTGAACTTCCAAAACCTTCCTGCTCCCATCCTTGATTCTTGGAATTAGTGACACATCGTTGCAGAACATTGAAATCGTGATGTCAGGGCGTTCTTTCATCAGCAGCGCCTTTAGCTTTTTAAAATGCCTGCGCTGCTTGATAGGATAATTGATCATCTTGTTGAACAAAGACGCCCCGTTATTGTCCTCATACCCAATCCCAAGGTCGATGCACCTGATTGCCGGGTCAAGTTCGAAGTACGGTTTCCGCCCTTTCTGATCCGTAGTGACGATGACTACCTCATATCCGTGTGCCGCGAACCAGTTGGCCTTGTTCGTCAGCACCCTCTCCATCCCCGCGGGCCGATAGGTGCCTGCTATGTTGTATAGTAGTTTCATGTCTTCAAGTTGATTCTGCGATAGTACTCATAATTCTCTTCCGTCTCGATTGTAAGGAACAGTGCGAAAACCAGGAATATGTCTGTGGCCACTTTGAACCAGACTATGAAGTTAATTATCAGAAGGAGGTAGATTAGGCCTCTTTGTTGAGGTAATCTCTTAGAACAGATTTTTGCCGAATTGAACATAAATAAAGAGAAAGCAAACAATCCAATCAACCCGAAATAGAAAATAAATCTCAGATAACCTACATCTGTACCCATATAATAACCCTCAATTACCTTTCCCGTGAAGTACGGGTCGGTGAATGCAGGGTTTGAGAAATATCCATCGCCTATAAGCCAAGTCTTCAATGTTTCAGGAAAGACATACATCGTCTTGAGTTTATTAGTAGACGCAATGCTCCATTCACCATTTTCAAAATAGTTGAACATGCCTTCAAAAGCGAACCTTAAATTATTATGAATAATTGTATTATTGTTATACAAATAGACTATGATCGGGATAAAGCATATTACTAATAAGGACATCCAGAACCAAAATCTTTTTGATTCAGCCGATAATTTAAATCTGTACAGACCAGTCTTGTAAAGCAGGTACAAAAAAGACACAATCAATCCAACTGATGTTGTGCGAGCAATCATATTACCTATAACAGCAATTACCAAGTATGACAAGATGAGCAATATCAGGTTTTGCTTTTTTGATGTGTTTTCTTGGTTTATAATAAGATACGCTATCATAACAAGAGCACAGCTAAAACGGATTCCTGCCGTATCTAATGTCGCGCCTATACCATACATACGATGCACGGAGTCTAAGAAATCTTGTCCTTGATTAATATAATGGTCAAGAAACATTTTGAGAGGTTTATAAAGGTCGTTACCTAATGCCACAATACACTGGAAAACGCATATCGCAATTGTATATTGGCATATCAAATCTACAGATAAATAGCCATGAACTTGCCTCATAAGATAAGTTACCGCAAATGCGGCACTTAACCAAACAAGGAACGATATGATATATGTCGCATAGGCCGTATCAGGAGTGCTATTATACGTTATCGAGATTAATCCAAACAAGGAAACAATTCCAGCATACATCATAAGTTTGAAAACATCGCTGTTTATGATGTTATTCTCCTTTTTTGCAGAACTAAATGCCATAACGACAAGCCCAATTGCAGCCAGTCCTATCTTAGTATTGACATCAGGCAACGCATAAAACTGAATAGGGAAAAAGTACATACTGAAAAGTATCCCTGTCAGAAGTACACCTAATATGTAGAATATTGATTTCTTGTTGCCCATGTCTTATTTATATAATAATCCGTATATTAATTTGTTAAGAATAATGTTATACATCTTGACAAAGGAATATACCTTTTTTGATGCGAACCATTGCAGAACTCTTATTCTTACAGACTGTTTTTTATTCTTAAGTATATATTTATTCGTTTCAGGATACAATTCATTCCAGATTCGATAATTACACATATTATCGCTTATGAGCAGTGGAAGCTTTGTGCTTAACTTAAAAAAAGCTAACTCTTGAGTAAGATCAAATTTGCAGTTTTTCGACAGATAATCAAGCGTTTGTGCAACATTAAATTCGATGTCTGCAATTTTTCTCTCTGAATAGGATTGAGTCATGGCATCTGTGTTCAGCCTGATATAGTGATAAAGTGGAGCATTAAGATACGCGACTTTTTTTGCATGGGCAAACAACTTGATCATTGTCATATCCTCACCCATACTATGCCCTGCCGGGAAAGAAATACTATTGTCCACATATAATCTTCGTTTGGCCAACTTATTCCAAACATTATATTTCATACAGCCTGAAAGCATTCCCTTTATCGCCTCCTGAGAATTGGAGTAATATGGTTGTGTCATAATCCTTTCATTTGATGAGAAGGAGAGGTAATAATCGCACCAAACAATATCGGAATCAGTGTTCTCCGCAATTATGAGCATTCGTTCCAAAGCATCCTTTTCTAGGTAGTCATCACTGTCGCAATGAAAAACATATTCTCCAATAGCTGATGCCAATCCAGTATTTCTTGCTGCCGGTAACCCTTGATTTCTTGCATGCCTTATAATAGTCACTTGTGGCTTTCTTTGTGGATACCGCTCAAGGACATTAGTTAGTATCTCGATACTTTTATCGGGTGTCGCATCGTCCACAAAAATGTACTCGATATTATTCAAAGTCTGTTCAAATAAGGAAGTCGCGCACCGTTCTATGTATTTCTCTACTCCATAGATAGGAATAATGATCGTTATTATTTTCATGAGCTTGTTTTAAATATCCAGTCATTACCTAATGAAGAGGTTCTCTAATTTTTGATACAAAATGATTGCACCAATTTAATAAATGTTTAGAGAAAGATAATACCAATGCTTTAACCACCATACTCAGAGACATATTCTTACGACACTCTCCAAAGTATTCTTGTTTGATGTTTGACTCAAAAACACTAATGTTCGCATCAATCATATATGGATATATAGCCTTGATTTTTACCCCTTGGCTTTTGTAAAGTGACCAATTATCTGCCACATTAGAAGGACGAGGGTTCTTCTGGGTAATTAATTTTGCTGCTGCTTTATTAATAAAATACGAATATGTTCCAACAGCATCTAATACGGCTGCAATCTCATACTCATTATTAATTGTTCTTTTAGAATAATACCAATAATCACCAGATAACAATATAACAGTTGGGATATCATTATCAATAAGAGGAATAACCCACTCAAGATTTGAAATGTCTCTTATAATTGTGATGTCGTCTTCAAGAATAAGGGTAAAGTTGTTCGGCGATGATAATAATTGCTGGTAACACTTAAAGTGACTTAATGTGCAACCTATTTCTCCACTATTTAATTTTTTTCCATACCGTTTATAGGATAATTCCATATCAAAACAATTATCTAATTGAGACTGAGACAATGATTTCCCATAAACAGCATCAACGTAGGTAACTGAAAGATTAGGATAATCTTTAATTAAATTATCCATATAAGCCTTTCTGCTTACTGATTGAGCCAAATTAATGATAAGAGTTGGTATCATAGTGAGTTAACTAATGTCGATATTCAAGAAGAGGTGTAATGCTCCTTTCAGACATAAGCAATGATTCATCAAAAGTAAAGAGAATCGGGGCTATTGCCATTAACTATTCAGTAATATAAGTTCTATACAGATGGTGTGTTATTCTTTTTTCAATAGGAGGGAGACGCATATAGTCTCCATATATTGCTGTTAAATATGAATCGTAATTAGCAATTGATTTGTACATTTTCCCCTCAAATAGTACATTTTGAAAGTCCGCAAATAATTTTGAAGGAATCATTTCTATGGAATCTTCTGTTATCAAGCAACCGCATTGATTTGTTTTGGACAAGTCATATTCACAAACAAGAGCATCAATCACCTTTTTCTGTGTTAAAATATTTGAGTAATCATTATTGATAACTCTTTTTATAAGATATTTACAGAACCACAATAATTTGTGTCTTGGGATAGTTTTGTAAAAAGGACATATTTTAGGCAATTGATTCCGTAAAAATACAATTTGATCACAATGATCTCCTCCATCATCTGGAATGCCGTCAATGGGAAACACATCAATGTTAATCCCCCATAGCGGTCTCTTTAAGGTTGTATCTATCATTATGCTACCTTTTCTACATATTTTTAGGAACATTTCAATTGTGGTATCACTTTTCCTGAGGTCTAAAACCTCATTGGTATTAGATTTATATAGATTTATGAATCTTTCATAATCCCGCCGTGGCATCATAATATCAATATCATCGTCCCATGGAATATATCCATGATGGCGAATAGCTCCTAAAAGTGTTCCGTATGCTAAAGAATAGGTGAGGCTTTCTTGAATACAGAATCTATGAATATCGTCAAGGATTTCAAGTTGTATCCTTTTTAATTCTTCTATATTGATTTCTCTCATAAGATATTATGTGTTTACTAATAAGGTATTTATGATTTAATTTTTAATATTGATATCTACAATTTTGGCGTATAGAAAATGTTCAACATCTTTGAAAGCACCTCTTTCGATCTTTTTGCAAACGATTCTCCTGCCAGCATATTACCTTTCAACTGCATGAGTTCTTCTTTGTTGTAATGCTTATATTGATTAGGATCGATAAGAGAGTCCAAAGCATCAAACTCTTTAAGCAATGATTGCATACGACTATCATTTGTATTCGCCTTATTCACAAGGCCAAACATAGGCTTATTGTATATCATTGAAAAAGCGGCTCCATGAAATGATGTGGTAACTACAAACTCTGCGTTCTTTATTAAATACACAAAATCTTCAGGGCCAGCCGATTTTATCAATTTTGAATTTGTACGAAAAGCATCTTCTTTGCGCCCTTCCAGGTAAATAACCATATATCCCAATTCCTTTTGCACCATTGATACTATGTCATAAAGTTTAGGATATGGGTTATACATATACTTTATGGGATACACCAAGATATATTTATAATTCAAGTTTAGATTTGATTGCTTTGCAAGTTTGTCCCATTCTTGTGCCCTAAGTAAAAGAGTGGGATCACAACACACAGAAGCATCCATCCCTGTCAATTCTTTGACAATTGTAACCCCTGATTGCTCCCTCACGGAAATAGAATCATATCTGGATAAGTACCTCGCATATAATTCATGAAACTCTCCACTAATTTCAGTTGTCGCAAAACTCGACGCATATGAAATCTTTGGCTTGTCATCAGGAGCAAATGCAAGCATAAAATTTGTGTCATGTCCAGCAAAACGAGGATTCCAAACTTGATCACTTCCTGTTATATAACCATCATAAATTGGAAGCGATGTAACGCTAGACTCATCAACTTCAAGGGAAGAAAGTGATAAGTTTTCCCTGTAAAAGGAATCAAATTTTTTCTGTTGTTTACACTTAGGAAAGCCGACAATCAAATTACAGAGAAAGATATAAGCCGTATGAACAGCACTCGAAAATGTAATGTTTTTTCTTACTTTCTTTGGATATCTGTAATCTATTATTTCATTGTCGAAACCAAATCGTTTAATCACTTGCTGGAGAGCATATGCTTGTAGCACTGAACCAAAGTTCCGAACTTTATGCATCGTTATTATACCGACTTTCATATTTTTTAATCAGTCTATTTTATTCTTAGACAGAATGCGAATAACCTTGATTTTGTCTATTATTTTTTGTGTCAATATGAAAAACTTGTATACAAAACTGTTCAACGGAATGCCATTTCTTAAAGCACACATTATGATTGGTTTTACTTCTTTAGCACACGCATTTTCTTTCATCTGTCCTTCTGAAACTAATTCAAACGGATGCTCTACAAGTGTAACATCTATTAAAGAATCAACCACTTGTCGCCCTTTCTCAGTAAAAGTAACAAGTGCACTTACTCCCTTTTCATTATCTTTATATGTTTTTCCCCAAAGATCTCCTATTCGTACATCAGCGGATGACTTATCATACTTATATTTGCAGTTTATCTCACATTGGGTGCCAAGGCAGATGTCTCCTAAAAAGAGTTTGTAAAACAGATCTCCTCGCGACATCCTCGATTGTATAGAGGCTTTTTCTCCCTTCAAAATCATATTCCAGCTATCGTGCCAGTCGATTGGTTTTGACGTTTTATCGCCATCAATCCCAATAAACCAGGAGCCATGTCGTCCGTACTCAACTTTGTTCCTCCAAGACGCATAAGTTACCTTACCAATCTTAGGTTCCAACATCTTGACGTATGCCTTCCATGCATGCATCGAAGGGACACAATGGCAGAAGAAATCCATCAAAATAAAGTTGTCCTCGCAATTGAATCTGCGGATCATCCTTCGAAATGAATCAATCTGGCATGGTGTTCCAGTGACAAGGAACTTCTGTCCTCTAAGTTCAATCTGCTTAAAAGCCTTCTCCGTATAACTCTGGATGTATTTACTGCCGATAGATTGCGCATATTCCTCAACAGTTGTTGAAATATAGTGTTCCGCCCTTTGCTTCTCTATATCATAACGGCAACCAACAGCATAGTAGCCTTGTTCTATTAATTGTTTACCTATTTCAAAACTGATTCCTCCGCTAGAACACTTTCTACGCACCGTATCATCATTGCTCCAAGCAGCCCAAGACTTTATCTGCACCTCCTCTGGAACCAATGCACGTTCCTTATGATTGAAAGCACATACATCAAGGCAGATACCACAACCTGTACATTTTTCTGTATCATCAATATAAGGAGCATAAAATCCATTCTCATTGAGTCGGATTTTGATAATCTTCTTGCCACAGCAAGCCGCACAAACACCGCAGCCATAACAGTTTTTTATTGTAGTAACATTTCTCACTATCGATGTTTTATTTTACAGAGTAGATAACTCCGTTCATTCTTCTCTAATCCGATCAGCACAATTATAATAATTGCGATAACTACCGATATTGTGAACAGAAATATGGTTGGCCAAAATCCGTCAGGAAGTTTTTTCGATATCAAATAAGAAACTATAAATGTAATTGATGCCACTACCAATATCTTGATTATTACATTCTTTATATATTCGATCAAACTAAAATTAATTAGCGATCTGGTAATCCAAATGCGAAATATCATGGCTAACGATTCTATTGTCAGATGGACTACAAATACAATCTCAGGTGGATATCCTAATCGAAGGAAAATGTATGAGATAGGCAGAATAGCTATCATCAAGCCTCCTATAGTGGATTCATAGCGTTTGATATTACCAGTGGCCTTCACCGAAATAACCAATGGATTTGCTATGGAATTAATCCATGTGGTCATTAGAATTAATCGCACAAATGAAACAGTATGATCCGGTACATTCCCGAGCCAAATGGTCAATATATCTTGAGTCCGAAGAAGAACGGGGACAGTGAGAACCATGAGCAGATAAAAAGAAAATCGTGAGCTGCAGAATACAAGTTTTATCATATCTCTAAAATTACCTGCTGCATAGTTCTTTGTAATCTGTGGATTGATTGCTGTTTGAAAACTGCTGACAAAACAATTTACTGCCCCTTGAATCTGTACTGCAACTCCTCTAGCTGTGTTAACCACTGGAGAGAAGAAAGAACCAAGCAGTAGATTCAACCCTTGAGTATATGTAAGGAAGGCTACGTTGCCAAAAACACTCCAAGAAGCGAATTTGGCCATTTCTGTTAGTAAGTTTCTATCAATCCGTCCTGTATATCTGACATTCCTATACGACTTTTTGCAAAACAAAGCATAACATAGTGTACAAATACATTGAGTAAATAACATTAATATTCCATAGATAATCAATCTGTCAAAAGTGGCAAAAGCCAATAGGAAATATGCTATACCTAAGCGAAGTCCGGCATCCACAATAGATACCAATGCAAAAGCATTCATACTTTCATATGCAATAATCAGGGCATTAAATGATGCACCTATTATCATAACTGCCATTGACAAGATGGAAAAATGAAACACCCATATTGCAGCCGTAAGTCTTACTTCGGGAATCATAAGTTTATTCTTAATAAACCACAGCCCTATAGGTTCGACTATTATTGCAATGACAATAGCTAACAGAATGTGAATGTATAAACAAGTAGAAAAAACATTAGTGATATCACCTTCTTCCCCTTTCCCCAATTCAAAAGTAATAAATCGTTGTGAAGCCGTTGCCAATGATGCACTTATAAAGCTAAACATTGTAACAACGCCGCCCACTACATTATAAATACCATAATCCTCCACGCCTAGAGTCTGAAAGATCACTCGAGATGTGAAGAGAGTGACCCCCATAATCACAATCATCCTGAAGTATAGGAGCATCGTATTCTTAACTATCCTATTATTATTTGAAGAGGCGTTTGACATACTGTACTATAGTGGGAATAGTTAGATTTCTCTCGGTGGTCAGTTCGCGTCAATTCAGGTCTAACGAAAAGTCAAACATATAGTTGACACTCGCTCTATTGTCTGGCCAAACATAGTCCGTTTCCTGTGTTATATACTCTGATAACTGTTTATTTATATGTCTGGCAGTTTCAGAATATCGAGATGTTTACTACATTAGAGCTTGTACACATTAGTGCCTTTAATATACATCTCTTGCACTTGTGCCATCATTAGATTCTCTTCCTTTGAGACTTTATTAAAGTAGTAGCCGTCTGCCAAGATAGCCGCCACAAAATCTTTGATTTCATAACGTAATCCTTCGCCTACATACGGATAGAAATATTTTTTATTCTTATTCTGATCTTCATAGCGAATCTCAAAGTAATCAGTTTTCCACCATGGCGCAGGTACATAGACATATCCTTTGGTACCAGCAATAGTCATCGCACCCTCGGTCTTAACTCCCAATCCAATCTGGAACGAAGCCACAGCATGATCATATCGGAAGACCGCCTTGGTGAATATGTCCACGTTATTCTTCATTCTCGAATAAAAATTGATATTGCGGAAATTCGTTCCCAAGAACTTAAATATAGGTAGTAGTGGGAAGCAGGCATTCTCACTCATACTACCTCCGAAATGATTGTAATCAAGTTTTTCTGAACTCTCATCAGTAAGAGTAGTTACAGAAGCATTTACCTCTACAATTTCACCTATCACACCTGATTTGAGTAGTGAGAAGAGATGTCCGAATGCTGGGCAGTATGCTGTTTTTAACGCCACTTGCAAGTGCAACTCTTTATCGTCCGCAATGGCATAGAGCTCTTCTGCTTGTGTTTTACTGAACACAAAAGGTGTTTCACATAGAACATGTTTGCCTGCCTTTAAGGCTGACTTTACATAGTCATAGTGGGTATAGTGAGGTGAAGCGATGTACACGGCATTGCAGTTGGCGTACAATTCCTCTAGATTATAAGCAGTTAAAGGTATCTGAAATTGTTCGCAGAATGAAGTGCACTTTATCTGGTTAGGATTATAGGCGGCAGAAAGGAATGCGCTATTAACATTCTTCGATTCTGGCACAAAACGTGAGGCAATGCTTCCTGTCCCTATAATGCCAATATTAACTGTTGGACGTTCTTGACGTAGTTGAGTAGAAGAAACGCCTTTGGTGCGAGGAAGGTAAACAACTCGACAGAATTCGTTGAGATAGTCGAAATAGCCTTCCCAATCTGAACCAATAGCAAAAATATCTACTCCATATTTCTGAATATCATCAATCTTTTGTCCACGATACTCCTCTATCACGATCATATCGGCAAGACCCGTAGCCTTGACCGCTTCGATTCTTTCCATCACGTTATTGCACGTGTTCATCTTTCCTCTCTCTAGGTCAAAGTTGTCGGTGGTAACTCCTACTATGAGATAATCCCCTAGTTCTTTTGCGCGCCTTAGGAGGTTATAATGTCCTTGATGGAACAAGTCAAATGTTCCGTAGGTAATAACCTTCTTCATGTCGTAACTTTTTAGATAAACTTCTTATTTTTTAAATCAACAAATGCCGAAATCAGCCTATCATAGTCTCCTTCACTAAGATAGCCAAGATGTCCCACTCGGAAGATTGTATCCTTCATACTACCACCGTTTGGGCAGATCCACATACCGTATTCATCTTTTATCTTGAGAAAAATCTCAAAGGCCGATTGTGTCGTAGGATGGAGAGGGGTAACTGCATTGCTAAGACTCTCACTAACTATTTCAAACGGAAGATTAAGCTCAATGAGTTTGCTGCGAAAGTACTTAGCCAAACGTGCACACCGCGCTATTTCCACGTCAGCCCCTCCATTTGCTTCGATCTCTTTTAAACGAGCATTTATCTGACGCAGAATTCCCACTGCTGGAGTCCATGGAGTTTGTCCTCTTTCCATGTTTTTGAGGGCAAGTTTTAAGTCGAAGTACTGGCAGCAGCATTTAGTCTTGCTGATACGTTCTTGTGCATTAGGGGCGAGAATCATGATTGCGATACCAGGAGCACAAGCCAATGCCTTCTGGCTACCAGTAATCATCACACCAGCACCTGTCGTTGCCATATTAAAGGGATCACAAAGGAATGTTGAGATGGTATCTACAATCAGGAAGCAATCATTGCGTTTGCAGAACTCGGAAACAAGGTTGATGTCATAATGTACACCTGTGGAAGTCTCGTGCTTCTGCATTATAAATGACGTATATCCCTTACCCTCAAACTTGTCCAAATGTTCTGGCTTCAACGCTTTCCCGTGCTCCAACTTGATTTCGGTAAAAGGGATTTCATGAAGCGCTAGTAGTTCAACAAAGCGTTCACCGAAACTGCCACCATTGATGACAAGAGCCTTATCATCCTTCGTCAGGCAATTCATTATAGCCGCCTCCATACCTCCTGAACCAGAGCAAGTCATAAAGACCACTTTGCTATCCTCCGTAGCATTTGCGAATTTCTTCACGAGGCGCTCATTCTCTAGCATGGTCTCAGAAAACTCTGATGTCCTGAAATATCAATAGTTCGTTAATTTTTCCATGGCCTAAGCGGCCCTGTCAGTAAACAAAACCAGTTCTTTGAAAAGTTTGTCAATAACTTGTGGGTCCGGTCTGCGACCGGACACGCAAATAAATCTGTTGAGCATATAGGCGTTATGGATAATCGACTT
>OJAW01001523.1_pt1 | contig 13197 bp, 12 predicted proteins | sample 1589151 | NCBI WGS metagenome assembly OJAW01 (sample SAMN03283290) | human gut metagenome | biome: human-associated habitat; material: feces | host: Homo sapiens | place: Peru | collected 2012 | reverse complement strand
CCTGTAAGAAAACGCCTTATTGTAAGCCATTGTCGTCCGTTCACCGATGCACACAGCATTTTGTCCATTCCTGTATTACTTTCCATTCTCCTGTATTCAAAAGTAATAACCACAACACAGACCAATGCTATAATCAGAAGCATAAACTCTCTTAACTTAGAAAATCTTCCTATAATGCTTTCATATCCCCTGTCTGACATCATATAACCATCAATGTCATATTCTTCCTTGATGCTCTCAAGATATGCCCTTTTACTCCTGAACTCTGACCATTTTGCGTTCTCGTCTTTTGCCAGGGTAAGCATTGAATTATAGCTTGAATACTCCTGAAGTGTAATTTCTTCATTAACATATTTTTCATAAGCTGCCCTGAATTCTTCCATCGCTTTAAGATAGTTTTCCTCTGCCTCATCCATTTCCTTCGACAATCCGCTATAATCTGCTCCACCCCTTTCCTCATATACCGCATCATTTTTTCTGAATGATTCAGAAAATGTTATAACAGAATTCTGTATGAAGAATACCGCCATAAAAATACCTAAAGCTGCTACAACCACTCCTCTGCATGTAAACAAAATCTTATATATTTCCTTAATCCACACAGGACTCCTGCTAAGCAGCGACTGTATTTTAACAGATGCAAAATTCAACACCTTTAACGATATTTTCCTGCTGCCAACCGGCTTCATAGCTGCTCCCAATGGAATACCTGCTGCCAGAAAAACAACTAGAAGAAATGTAAACATAACAAATATTATCGTAACATCCGAAACAACCAGCCTTCCATACCCATGATTGGAGTAAGTCCTTAAAACCTTATTAATATCAATGATCCTGACGATATTGATATTCCTTAAAACCGCAAGCCTGCTATGTATTCCGATAAATGTATACAAAACGAATTCGACACAGACAGTTATAAGAATTATAACAATGCTGTAAGTTCTTTTTCTAAATATTGTATACAAAAACCACATGGCACACGCTATGCAATACAAAATAAATATATTAAATAATCCCTCATACAAAATATATTCCAACTGCGAGAAGCATCCGGTAAATCCTGAAAATGCCTCTATATTCTGTATTGGAAGCTTAAGTGTGTCAGTTCCCTTGTATATAAGTTCAATGCTTATAAATGAGGTTAATGCCAATAATGCATATATAATAAAGGTCAACGCTAAAAGAACAGCCTGTCTTACAATCTGTAGCTTCAGTCTCTTCTTTGCACTATGCTCAAGCTGCCACATACCATTATCTCTTCCGTAAAACAATGAATGTACGACTATTACTATTACAATAAATGCTATAAAAAATGCGCTTTTATTATCAAGATATTTTTCTGTTGCCTTATCATACGCAAGTACCGGATGCACATCTACTATTTTCTTATAATCATTCCCGGTCTTAATAATATTGTTGTATTCAAAAGACTCCGGATCAGAAAATATTACAAACTTCTTCAGTGTCTCTGCATTACTGATTACCTTTAACACATCGGAATTATAGTTATTAATATACTCCGCATGTGCAGCCAGCTCTCCATACTCTTCCATTACCTTTCTGGTCAGTTTTTCCGGTGGATTATTCTTATATTCCTCTATCTGTTGTTTTTCATTTTCAATATTCTGCCTCAACTGTGAAAATGAACTGCTTCCTACCTGCTGATACACCGTTACTCCTGCATTAACAAGCAGCAGCACAATATAAAATATCAAAAAACGCCAGTTAAGTATTCTCTTGATTTCTCCCATAAGCCCCTCTGCCCTACTTAATCTTTACCATTGATAAATCTGTTTTTCCGTCCTTAATATCTATATAGTATAAAGAGTAACCTCCTTCTCTCATATCTGTTTGTTGCAAAAATATCTTATCATTATTCTTTCCACAACCGCTTAGTGATAACACAAAGATAAGTACTATACTTAAAATTTTACAGACTTTTTTCATAAATAGCACATCAATAACCTATCACCATTTTATAAACAAATTAATTAAATTGTATCGGCGATAGTTCCACATCTGGATTATTTATATCAATATAATACATACTATCATCTATATCTGACTTATAAAAAATCTTATTATTGTCACCAAAAAAAGTTTCAGATATACCCAATTTATATAACATATTTATTTCATTTTCCTGTGTTCCCGATTCATTTAATACTTTTATAATCATTTTTGATGGTTTAACGCTATAAAATCCTCTGAACATACTGTTGGACATATATATTTTCCCATTTATATAAGAAATCTGTGCAACATTTGTTACGTTCTCCTCTTTGTTATATATTTTAGTTATCTTACCATCTGAAAAATCTTTCTTATATAAGCCATCTTCACATATATAATAATATAATACCCCTTTGTCTGTATCAAATGTATAATCTGTTATTTCTTCATCTATAACCTGCTCTACATTGTGTGTATTATAATCATAAGCAAACAATCCCAATCTATTGAATGTCTGTCCTGTTACTTTACCATTTGCATCTTTTTCTCTTTTATATTCTTCTTCTAAAAAATACAACTTATCACCATAGCTTTTAACAGCATAAATGCAAGCTCCCATAGCCGTATATGATTGTATTATTTCATCCTCATTTCCATCAAGACTTCTCCTTCTTATTGTTGCCGTAATATCATCATATCCACTGGTAGAACCTTCTCTTTTATATATATATACTGAAGAATCTCTAAAGACTAAAGAATATGATTTATCAACCTCCCCGATTTCAAACAACCTTTTTCTATAAGAGCCATTTGCCGTTACCTCTACCAAATATGAATATCCACTCTTTTCCTCATCATTATATATAACATACAATTTACCATTATAATAATATATCTGTTGTCCGTTATAACCTGTCAGACCATTCCCAGATTTCTTTTCTGAATTATCCTCAGAACCTGTAGTTAACCATGCCGGACATTCCTTATTATTATGTTTACATTCAGGTTTGCTACATACAACAGTCTTACTTCCGTCATCCTGCATAAACATAATTATATTATATGATTTTTGATCTTGTAATTCTCCAACAAGTGAAGATATATATTCAGATGTTGAATTTGCTATATAATAATAACCACCTTCACCTCTTGTAATATTATGATTAAATATATTCCAAGTTGCTTGTTCATCCGTGCTTAAATTACCCGTTTCAAATTTATTTTCTTTACTTTTCCCTTTACAACCGCTTAGTGATAGTACAAAGATAAGTACTATACTTAAAAATTTACAGCCTTTTTTCATATATATTTCCTCCTACTAAGCATTTAGAGCTATGTTTCACATGTATAAACATTTTTTCATGTGAATTGTTACTATTCTATATATGCACAATCAGAAAATGTAAATTCATCATTAGGTGAACATATTGTTGCACTATCTACAGTTACTTTCACTATTGGTTGTGAGGTTTTTTTATCTCCATTTTCAAATTCTGCATCAATTGTTTCATATGCGGCTCCACTAAAATCATAATTAAATCCCCATGTGTCTGTTGAATAACCACTATCGACATAATAATCACAATAATCTGTAGCGTAAAATCTTATACCACCAATATTGTTATGAATATAATAAATTACATCTACAGAAGTTCCTCCTACATCATAATTAACATATATTACGTCATCAAAATAGAATTCTACGGCAAGGTCAATTCCATAATTTTCCTCTGCCTTTGCATTAACAATACCATTATTACAAACCATTACTCCTGCTACAAGCATAACTGCTAAAATTTTTCTTAAAATTCTCATAAAAAATCACCTCATAATCTAGTATAATAAACATATATAGTGTGCATATCTTAATTAATCACAATCAGCTCTGAAATATCCCCATGCAGATGTATTGTCATCTGTTACAGCCATTCCTAATATTCCAGCATATGGATAATTCCATTCATTAACCATATTTTCTAAATATGATACCTGATCATCCGTGCTCGCGTATACTCTCTCAACTCTTCCCGCCGAACAATTTGAATATCCATCTCTTGGATGTGCTGCCAACGCACCAACCACTTTAAAATCCATAGTTCCCGTACAATTTTTAATATTAAGCTTTACAGCCGAATTAGTATTTTTTTCTTCAAATTCAGAACAAACATCCTCATCAACACCATAATATCCATATGTTGACCAAGTATTATATTTATCAGCTTTAACAACCGTTCCGAACGAAATAGAAATTATAATCCCCAATGTCATAATAGATATAATATTTTTTAATTTTTTGCTCATAGGCAAAATTCCTCCTTATTGTTAGAAATACCTTCATACACACTATATATCCCTAACAAAATTATATCTATTTTTTCATCTTAAAACCGGACTTGTAAAAAATAACCACTTAAATGTAATCAAATGTACAATTCTATATATGTATTAAATCTTCCTTTACTTCTGTTTATTTCCATAAAACCTTCATATTTTTTTACAACTGATATAACATTTCCGATTCCAATTCCATGATTACTATAATCCTCATGTGTGGTATTCAAAAAATCCGGAAGCGTTATATCTGAAAATGAATTATATTTATCATTCTTATCAGCATTTAAGCATAAATTATCCACCTCAATACTCAGAACACCCCTTGAGTAAATTATAGAAAAAATAACATCAGTCTCTTCATTATCTGATTTTGCTACATTTCTATATTCTTTTACCGCCCTTATTGCATTATCCATTACGTTTCCGATTATTATAACCATATCAACCGGTTCAATATTTAAGCAATTAGGAACTACAATTTCCTTTGAATAAGAAATATTTCCATAATCCATTATGTTTATTTTGCTATTTATAATAGAATCCAACTCATAATTACCTGTATTCAACTTTGCTTCAACATTTTTGCTGCCGTTTTGAATTGTATTAATATATGATATTGCCTTTTCTTTTTCATCCGACATCACTAAATTTTTTATTACATCAAGATGATTATTTAAATCATGCTTAATGCTTCTTATTGTGCTGTTATAATTCTCTAATGCCGCAAGTTCACCTTTATAAAACTTTATTTGTTCATTCATAATAATGCTATGTTCTTTCCTGCCCAACAAAAAAACATAACATTTATGCAAAACAACTGATGCTAAAAATAAAATCAGTTGTATGATTGAAATAGAGAATAGACTTTCCTCAAATGTATTTCTATATTTTTGAAATCCCCAAATATATACACAAATATATGATAAAAATGTAACACCACAACCTGTTACAACACTATAAATTCTCTGTAATGACGTATATTCATATGCAGTAGTTCCAATAATAACCACAATAACAAACAAAATACCTGTATATGCTATTCTCTCTTGTCTGATGCACAAAGTGCCGACCAAAAAAATATAAATTAAATACGAAAAAACAAGTCTTATTTTATATTTGCATTTCTCACCAATTGTTTTATATATTCCCCAAAATACGCAAAACTGAATAGTCAGTGAAATTGCCAATAATATATTTATCCCCATATATTTCTTATATTTCCTCTTCTTCCTCTACTTATAGGTAATTCTTCTCCATTATCCATTAACACACTTAACGGTCTGAACTTTTCAATATGAATGTTATTAACAATATAAGATTTATGTATATAGATAAAATTATAATCTTTAACTCTTTGATATAAATCATCCATCTTTTCATAAAACTCTATTATTCCATTATTTGTAACCATTTTTATTTTTCTTGCATCACTCAAAAAATAAATTATATTTGATAATTCAATCCTATGTATTTCTTCCCTTACTTTATATTCAAACATCTGCTTATTTCCTGATATAAGTCTATACGCAGTACTGAAAACTTTTCTTATATTATCTTCCGTCAAAGGTTTTATCAAAAAATCCATTGGTCTTATACTGAATAAATCCATGGCATATTCCTGCTGACCTGATATATATATAATCTGAGTAATATTATTATTTAAATTATTTCTAATATAATTTCCAACATCTATCCCACTCATTTCCGGCATTTGAATATCTAAAAATATTAAATCATATTTTTCTCCATTATCTAACATCTTTATAAGATCTGTGGAACTATTAAATCCATCAATAATTATCCTCTCATTAATTCCCATTGCAAGCTTCCCAATAATGCTCTGCAAATATTCTATTATTACCATTTCATCATCACAAATTGCCACATTTATCATAATCATATTCCCATTACTATTTTCATTAATTATATCGTATAAATAAAAGAAATTCCACCTTTATTTTTATAAACCGGAAACACTAAATAATTTAGCATTCGTGAAATTTATAATAATAAAAGTGGAATTTCTCTTAAATATTTATTATTAGTTGTTATATTGAATCTTATTACTCTTCAACATTGAAATAACTGATGTTACTGATAACACCAATAATATTATAACAGAAATCATGTATGTATAATACATATGTGGTCTGTTTACGACATACTGCAATAAATCCTGCGTAAGAACATCCTTTACAAATGCAAATTCTGACATTCTGGTCGACACAACCAATGTTGTTTCTGTCATGGCAGGTAAAGAATATATTGTAAGTATTATTGCTACAAACAATGCTATCGTTCTGGTCACAAAATATTTCTTATCAACATATTCACGGCTTATGATACTCGCTATGAATGCTGCAACAGAAAGAAATAATAAAACTCCATAATCAATCGTCATTCCCATGGCTGTATCTAAAAGGCTTTCCGAACTAAGCATTTCATAGCCTCCCATTAACGTTATAAAATTTACTATAGTTCTTACTCCCATAATGAATGCACATAATATGATTATTCTGAATACCATATTTCTGTTCTTCTGTTTTTTATCTGTCATAAAACTCCTTATCAGTTTACCAATTACTGATTATTTCCATTATTATATATTGGTTGTCCTGTATATGGATCATAGCCTATTATCTGTGGCTGCTGTGGTGCTCCATAATTCTGTGGTGCTGTGTAACCCTGTGGTGCTGTATAACCCTGTGGTGCTTCCTGTGTAGGTGTTGCCTGTGTATTAAACTCTGGCTGTACTGGTTCCTGTACTGGTGTTTCCTGTGTATTAAACTCTGGCTGCACTGGTTCCTGTATTGGTGTTTCCTGTGTATTAAACTCTGGCTGCATTGGCTCCTGTACCGGTGTCTCCTGTGCATTAAACTCTGGATGAATTGCTTCCTGCGCTGTCATGTTCTGTGCATTAAAATCCGGCTGTACTGCCTGTTGCTGCTGTGTATAAACAGGTGTCTGATTATAATTGTTATACATGTTATTGCCAGCATATGCATTTGGATTAGAATACATATTATTATATGTATTAGGATTGTTATACTGCATGTTAGGATTGTTGTAATTGTACTGCATTGGATTACCATACTGCATATTTGGATTGTTATATCCAAACTGTGGATCTATCTGCTGTGCTTTCTTTACAGGTCCTTTAGCAAGCGATACTATCGAAGTTATTGTAAATGTAAGATATACAAAAGCCGTTACAAGTGCTGCTGCCGAAAGGATAATAATCCATGCGGCAAATTCCTCTTCGTCCATATCAGATACGATTGCATAAGCTTTGCTATATGAAATCTTACCATTAAAATAATCAACTACGCTGTTCATTCTCTGTGCACCCATAATACAACAGCAATCAATTATGCCCATTATGCACATAAATATTGTTCTTACGATAGATGAAGCCACGCTTGTACATTTTATACATACAATGCTGAATATTACGCAGGCAACAGTAAGTCCTGCCATCACATAGAATAATTCACCTGCTGTGTGAAGTGCATTAACCGATCTCGTGAAATAAGATGAAAATGAAAATGAATAAAATGATGTAAAATCATAATCTGAGGCATACATGCCAAGGTGATAATAGAATACTACAAAATTATAGAGTACAACTGAAGCCACGCCAAAAGTTGCAAACACAATAATTCTGAATATTACATTAAGTATCTTTCGTGCTGTGTCCATAAATATAAACCCTTTCCCAATTAAATTTATTGTTTAGTTTTATGCCTAAACGACTTAATTATAGTTTACAACATTTATTTAATATTTAACATCATTTTTTTATTATTTTTTACATTATTTTTTAAATTTATAAATATGTATTTTGTTTCATTCTCTTATATGCTAAAATAAAACAATATTCAGAACGATGAAAGGATTAATAAAATGAGCACAACAAAACATTTATCAATAAGACGTTATCTTATGCTTTCCATTGTGTTGATAATGTCTTTAGCATCTGCACTTACGCTTACATCCTGCAAAAGTTCCATCCCGAAAAATACTGTTTTTTCTGTGGATGATCTTTCAGGCAAAAAAATAGGTGTGCAGCTTGGAACTACCGGAGATATCTACGTTTCAGATATGGAAGAAGATGGCTCCCAGACTGTAGTGGAACGTTATAATAAAGGGACTGATGCAGTACAGGCTCTCAAACAGGGTAAAATAGATGCCGTTGTTATCGACGTGCAGCCTGCCGAAGAATTTGTAAAGGCAAACAGCGACCTTATGATTCTTGATGAAGAATTTGTTACTGAAAACTATGCTATCTGTATAGCCAAAGGTAATTCTTCACTCAAAGCAAAAATTAACGAAGCCATTAATGTTTTAAAATCTGACGGAACACTTGATAAAATCATCAATAATTATATAGGTGAGAACGCAACCGGCGAAAGCTATGCTGCCAAATCTTCACTTGACAGAAGCAACGGTACTCTTACAATGGCTACCAATGCTTACTTCAAGCCATATGAATATTACGAAAATGGTAAAGTAACAGGTATTGATGCCGATATGGCTCAGGCAATCGCTGATTACCTTAACATGTCTCTTAAAATAGAAGATATGGAATTTGATTCTGTAATCACCGCAGTATCATCTGGCAAGGCTGACGTTGGTATCTGTGGTATGACAGTAACAGAAGACCGTCTTAAAAATATCGATTTCTCAGATTCTTACACAACATCAAAGCAGGTAATAATCGTAAGAAATAATGATGCCAAAGCAAGCGGTATGTCTCTGGCTGACAAGTTCAAATCTGATTTTGTACAGGATAACCGTTACCAGTACCTTTTAACAGGTCTTAGAAATACTATTGTCATCGCTTTATTTGCTGCATTAATCGGTATCGTTATCGGATTTATAATTGCAGTTATCCGTTCAAGCCATGACAAGACAGGTAATTTAAAAATTGCTAATTTTATATGTAATCTTTACCTTACAATAATAAGAGGTACTCCAACAATGGTACAGCTCCTTATTATTTACTATATAATTTTCAGCTCGGTATCAATTAATAAAGTAATTGTTGCTATCCTTGCATTTGGTATTAACTCAGGTGCATATGTTGCAGAAATATTCCGTTCAGGAATAATGGCAATTGACCAGGGACAGTTTGAAGCTTCACGAAGCCTCGGTCTTACTTACAGACAGACAATGATGCTTGTAATTCTTCCTCAGGCATTTAAAAATGTACTTCCTGCCCTTGCAAATGAGTTCATAGTATTATTAAAGGAAACATCTATCAGTGGTTATATCGGTCTTAACGATCTTACAAGAGGCGGCGATATTATCCGAAGCATAACTTATGACCCATTGCTTCCACTCTTTGGAGTAGCTTTAATATATCTTGTACTTGTTGTTATATTGTCACAGCTTGTTAAGAAACTTGAAAGGAGATTAAGAAAGAATGAGCGCTAATAATGAAGAAATTCTCTTAAAAGTTGAACATTTGAAAAAAGCTTTTGATGATCATGTCGTTTTAAAAGATATAAACACAACTGTTAAAAAGGGGGATGTAATAGCAATAATCGGTCCTTCAGGATGTGGCAAATCAACTTTTTTACGTTCACTTAACCTTCTTGAGGTTCCAACAGAAGGTCACATTTTATTTGAAGGTACTGATATCACTGATAAAGAAGTGAACATTAATAAAATAAGACAAAGAATAGGAATGGTTTTCCAGCATTTTAACCTCTTTCCTAATATGACAGTTAAGAAAAATATAACTCTTGCCCCTGTAAAGCTTGGACTTATGAGCGAAGATGAAGCCGACAAAGCAGCCTTGACTCTTCTTAAAAGAGTTGGTCTTGAAGATAAGGCTGACAGCTACCCTAACATGCTCTCAGGTGGTCAGAAACAAAGAATTGCAATCGCACGTTCTCTTGCTATGAACCCTGACATAATGCTTTTTGATGAGCCAACATCAGCATTAGACCCTGAAATGGTCGGCGAAGTTCTTAACATTATGAAAGAACTTGCAGGTTCAGGAATGACAATGATTATTGTAACCCACGAAATGGGATTTGCGAAGGAAGTAGCCAACCGCTGCATGTTCTTCCTTGACGGGGAAATCGCCGAAGAAAATGAACCTGAAGCATTCTTTAATGCGCCTGAGAATGAGCGTCTTAAGGAATTTTTATCAAAGGTGCTTATATAAAATTATAAAATACACATAAAAATATAGCGTAGTTTTGTTCCGATGTACGAAAATAAGAAACTCTAAGCATGACTTATCTTATTCAATGATAAGTGACGTGACCACCTTATATGTGCCATCCATGGCACAATAAGGCTTGAGCAGCCCTCCATGTCTGCTCATCACTGGTTGCTAAAGTCATACTAAGAGTTTCTAATTTTCTCCCATAGTCGCAAAACTACGCTATATTTTTATGTGTATATTATGTTTTTATTAACTAGCGGTTCCTTCGTACCACATTTACTGCTGACAGTATAAGCATTCCTGCCGCATTGAATGCAAGCACCATTATTGCCGCTGTCAAGCCTACTTTGTCTGCTGCTATGCCAACTATCTGTGGCGTTACTATTCCGCCAAGGGCTGAAAGTGCAAGAAACATTGACATTCCTGTGTTAGAGCCTCGCAGCACATCGCCTACGCTTGACACACTTGTCGGATATATTCCTGCAAAGAAAAATCCAAGTCCGGCTATTGCAGCAGTAATTACCGCAAGATTATGAGTTGAAATCAATAATATAAAGAATACTGCTGTTGCTATGCAATATGTCAAAATAAGTTTATCTTTATTAATCTTCGCTGAAAGCTTTGCTGTCATAAGTCTGCCAAGCATAACCATTATCCATGTTATTGAAACAAGATTTGATGCATATGCAGCACTCATAATATTCATGCTCTTAAAATAAGTAACAAACCAGCCGTTAACACAATTTTCAAGTCCCAGATACAAGAACAGTAAAAAACCGCATATATAAAATGTTGCATTTTTATAAAATGCTTTCTGTGGCTGTGATTCATCTATGTATGAATCATCTGCTTTTTCTTTTTCATAGTTAAGATTCATAAGTGCATATCCAACAACTGAAAATGTGGAAAGCACTATTATTGTATATACTACAGCTCTCCAGTTAAATCCCATCTGCACATACAGTGCTGTAAGAAACGGTGCCAAAAATGCACCTATTGCAAATACCATATGCAGTATATTAAGAGCCGCTGGTCTGCCGTCTGAATTATCATTAACAACAGCATTATTTATTATACTTACTGCCCCTCTTCCTATTCCTGTGCAGACAAGTGCTGCATATATAACAGGAACAGGTGGAACAAATGTTATCACAAGAAAGGAAAGCGGTATAAGTGCCGACATTATTACTGTAGCTGCTTTTCTTCCTATTTTGTTTACTAATAACGGATTAATAAAACTTGCTGCAAGATTACCTATAGCAAATGCTGATAAAAAACCACCTGCCACGCTGTAATTAACCCCTGCCTCTTCTATAAGATATGGAAGTATGGAGCCAACTAAAAGAACCATCATTCCATTTACAAAGAATGCAAAGTAACATGGCGCAAGCAGTTTAAATTTAGACTTCATAAATATTTATCACTCCTGTTTTTAAGCCTTTGTACTTTAATTTTTTCTATAATGCTTTTTTGATTTTGTACGTGGTGCTTTTCTATTTTGATTCTGCCTGTGCTTTCTTTCTATTTACAATCATAAGAACCACACCAAATACAACTATTCCAAGCGAAATGAACTGTGATGTTGATAACACGCCAACAACTCCTCTTTCATCATTTCTTAGGAACTCTATAAGAAATCTTCCAACACCGTAAATAAGCATATAAATGCATCCGATGTCTCCTGCAAGAAGACTTTTTTGTGCTTTGTCATCGTTATTTTTTGCTTTAACTGCCGAATAAGAAAACTTAGCTGCAATTATTATAAGTATCGCAGCATTAAGAAAATCCCCCGCTGATGAAATAAGCTGTGTAGGAATAAGTTTAACTCCTGATGGTGCTAAGCTCTCTTTAGGAAATACAACTCCAAATGCAGATGTAGTCTCTCTTCCATAGCAGCATCCTGCAAGAAAACATCCTATTCGTCCAAAGCCCTGTGCAAGCGCAACCTCAGGCATAACAAGGTCGAAATACTCAAGAAATGATAATTTCTTGACCTTAGTGTAAATCATACAGAAGATTACTCCCGATATGATTCCGCCATAAACAACAAATCCTGACGAACCAATAACCGCCATTGGATTTGCCATAAACTCTTTAAAGCTTACAATAATATATAAAAGCTTAGCTCCCAAAAATCCTGAAACTATCGCAATTATCGCAAGGTCAACAACGCTGTCTTCCCTCATTTTCATTTTCTTTGCACGATACTCGCCAACCAGCAATGCTATAACAAAACCTATTCCAATCATAAGTCCGTATCCATGCACTGTAAATTTGCCTATACTAAATAAATCCGGTTTCATATTATTCCTCCAATCCCAATCTGTCCTTCACCATCATAAGCCTGTCATCAAACTGATTTGCAAATGAAATGCTTTTGCTGTAAGGTGTCTGATAAAATGTTTTTAAAATAAACTTATTAAGGATTCTGACCTGCTCATCGTTAAGTCCTGTCATTGAACGCTGAATCTGTTTTAAAAACTTATGCCATTTGACAACAAAAGCATTATATTCGCTTATACCTGTTATACCAAGCCATTTTTTCACCTTTATCTTGGTAAGATTATCCTTATGGCACTGACCTTTTTGCAGTATATACTTAAAATGCTCATCATCCTCCCAGTATCTGCCTAACGGAAATAATCTGCAAATCCCCGGTCTTATATTGTGTATTGAACATCTTTCGTTTTCATCCAGGAAAGAACATTTATTGAATAAATCGGACATTT
>OJAW01001520.1_pt1 | contig 13228 bp, 20 predicted proteins | sample 1589151 | NCBI WGS metagenome assembly OJAW01 (sample SAMN03283290) | human gut metagenome | biome: human-associated habitat; material: feces | host: Homo sapiens | place: Peru | collected 2012 | reverse complement strand
CGCCGCTGCCGCCGCCGAAGCCTCTGCCCGCGAAGAGCAGGAAAAACAGCGCGATCAAAATCACGATTCCCCAGCCGCCGAAGCCATAGTCCTTATTGTCCATGAGATTCCCTCCTTTCCGTCAGATTTGATAAGCGCTGCCGCGCAATATCACTTAAGCTGTCCCACAAGCTCGCCGACCGTTTTGTCCTTGTTTGCCTCGAACCAGTCGCCGAAACCGGGCTGCGATGCGAGGAAATTCAGGATCATCTGCGGGCTCTGCCCCTTAAGCGTCGTCATCGCCGTCTGCATCAAGCCGCTCAACAGCTTGTTTCCGCTGCCGCCGCCCATCAGTGCCATGATCGGATTTTGCATTGACTTTACCCTCCAAATTCTCAAGTCTTTCAGACATATTCTGCATACTGTCCGCGATCTGCTTTAACTGCTCCTGCAGCTGGTTTGCTGCCTTTTCCTCTTCCGTCGGCTCAGGGAATATCCGAAAGCGGGCGATCGTTTTTGCCGCCATGCTGTCGGTGCGGATGTAATAGAGCAGGTTTTCGGCCTCGTGCAGCGCAAGCGCGTTGTCGTTCGGCTGCATTTGCAGATTGTTAATGCTCGCCTCGCTCGCTACGGTCAGCACGCCGAGCTTTGGCGGCTGTATCTGCATTTGTGCGGGCTGCGGGCGCGGCATGGGCTGCATCTGGACCTGCTGCGCACCGTCCATCTCCCAGCGCCCGGTGTAAGGGTTGTATGCCATTCTGCGTCCCTCCTTATGTTCCCAGTGTACAGGAGATCAGATTTTCGAGGGTTGCACGAGCGTGCAGACGTGTGCATTTGTGTGCTGTTTATTTTTGAATACAGAAAAGGCAAGGGAATAGCTCCCTTGCCTTTTTCTGCACCTATATGCCCAATTTTTCCGCCACCCGGCACGCCCTTGTTATGATGCGATCCACTCTGCGGGATACGGTCGAGCGGTCCATATTGAGCTCGACCGCGATGTCGATCTGCGGCATTTGCTTCAGGATGTACAGCCGCGCGATCGTCGTGTCCTCCGCCCCCAAGGTTGCCTCGTCAAGCACGCGCTCCCAGTCACTTGCCAGCAGGTTTTCCAGCTCCTGCGGCAGCTTTAAGCGTGCTTTCGGCATCTGCCCTCCTTTCCGGCGTGCCGGGTGTTGTTTACTTTTTATGGCTCAAGGTTGCGATATTCCCCTGAAAGCCGACCTCCAGATCCAGCGCCTTTGCGATGTCTCGCACCTTGACGTAATTCGTTCCGCCCTTGAGGATGCGGTTGACCTCGACCTTCTTTCCATCGACGATCATATAGCTCTTTTCGACCACCTCGCCCACCTCCTCTACTTGTCTGCGGAATTTTTCCAGTCCGTCGCCCTTGACCCAATACGCCGGGCACTGTTTCCCGGTCACGTCATAGTGCCGGATGATGTGGTCATACGGGATCTTGTACTGCTTGCAAAGCTGGTACACCAGCTCCGCCGCGTTGGCGATGGTCCTGTTTGTCGCCATCACGCGCCCGTCCCGCTTCGCGTCGCACAGCTCCACGCCGATAGAATTTGCATTCCGGCAATAGGGATGCTTATACGTCCGCGCCCCGCAGTGATACGCCACAAAATCATCCGGCACGCTCCTGGTGATGGAATCGTCGTCAACGAAATAGTGCGCACTCGCCACGGGATTCAGCGGGTTTTTAAAATACCGAGCATTGCTCTCGTCAGAATCCCCATCGTTGGCGGTGTAGTGCATCACGATCCACTCGATCTTTTGTGTGCGCTTCCCGCCGTAATTGGAGCGGTGCGCAAGCTGCGTTTTGATCTGCACCATAGCCTCACCCCCGCATCAGGAGAAACAGCATCGCACAGGCTGCCGCAAAGCACGCGATCCCCAGCCACATCATGTTTGCGTCCCTCCGTCCTTGTCCACGGCGTCCTGTATCTTCTGGCTCTGCGTGCCGAAGTAGAACGCGATGATGACCGCATAGATGGTCATAAAGTCCTGACTGATCTTCCCGACGATCGCCATGTACGCGAACACCGCCGTCAGCACCAGCGTCACCAGCGACTTGACGCTCAGAAGATTCCCCAGCCGCTTCTTGATTTGTTCCATTTAATTTTCCTCCCCATCATTTTTGTCCTTTGCAAACACTCTCTTGAATGCCAGCAGCGCCAGCTCGCCGCCGAAGAACGCCCCGGCGAAGGTCAGCACGTCGCTGAGGTCGCACGTCCAGTCCAGCACCGCGCACAGCGTCTTGAGCACCACCGCCCAGATCAGCACGCCCGTCAAAATGCGGATGCAGTAGATCACGATGGTCTTCGCCATCTCCCCCTTGCGCCAGCGGCGCTTGTTGCGGATCATGTGACGACCTCCCACTCGTCCACCTCGTGCTTGATCTTGTCGATGAAACTGTTGCCGCCCATCGCCTTATATGCATTATACAGGTGCATGAAATTCTCCAGCTCGTACTGCCGGATTTTATTTTCATCCTTGTGCTTGTAGTATGTGTGCAGCATATCCGATCGTAGCAGACACCGCACGCCTGCCTTGGAAGCCGTCACACCAAGCACTCGCTCTCGCAGCGGCTTGATGAGCGCCACCAGCAGCGCCACCACCGCCATCACGCGCGTGCAAATGTCGGCGATCACCTTCAGTGTTTCCATCACATTTCTCCTTTTGTTTTTTACAGCTCCACGAATCTCTCATCGTCCCACTGGGGCATATCCCACGCTTCACCCGTCCAGACCTTGCGAATGCCGTCCTTGATGTAGCAAAAGTTTGGATATGCCGTTGCGCCATCCTTCCACACGATGGGGTTGTCCGCCGTACCAACCGGCTCTTTCTGCGCCACATACTCTTTTCTGACAACGATTCGGTTGACCGCGTAGATGTGCCAATCATACCCGAGCTTGTCGCTCTGCTCCACCGTGACCGTGATGCCGCCGCTGCGCTCCACCATCCTGCCGTGTTGGATAGTCTTTTTGATCTGCTCCAATTTATCCTGCGTCATACGCTGCCTCCAATTCTGCAAGCGCCGTCTCCGCCTCTGTCAGAGGTACCGCCGCACTCATCTGCTCATAGCAGCCCTCCGGCTCGTCGCCCTTGAGCGTGTGCCCCGCAAGGCAGAACACCGTGTCCCGGAGCGTCTTTTGCTCTGTACCAGCCTCGTTTTCCTGCGTGACGGCCATCTTCGCGCAGAAGCCGTCCGCTTCTTCCTCTGTGCACGGCACATAGCAGCCGTTCGTGTGCAGCCGGATGTGTACGATGCTGTCCGCGTAGCCCGCAAACGCCCCGGTCTGAGTTATTTTGTACATTTAAGCAACCTCCTTTGCTCCTACCAACCTTGCGATGTGTCGGAGCGTATCAATATCGGCATTGAAGAAATCATGATTCCACAGCCAGAAGTCATCGTAATCAATGCGCTTATACGGCTGGCAGGTGGGGTCATCCCAAACCTTATCCCACCGGTTCTGATAGTTCACATCGCGCTTTGCGAGCGTCTTTTGAATGGCTTGTGTCAGCTTTCCACGGAGCATACCTGCGCCATCATCGTCACGGGCAAAGAACTGATGTGCGTTCTCACTTGTTGCAACACAGAGTATCTTGCCGTCATGGAAGATATATCCATTGTTTTCTTCACATACAGTCATAGCGGGGAGATTCACATCACCGCAAATTGCCTTGTCTTTGAAGCGTCTATGCGCAACATATTTCATTTTTTCTCCTTGTTCTTGGAATTTATAATTTTGAATACACTTATTGCGATTATAGGATGGGAGAGGGGCGAGGTTCCCTTGCATTTACCGCAGAGGGTGTACCGTCCCTCTCCCTTAATGATTTGAACACGCCCACTTCCGTGGGCTTGATACTGTTGATGCAGGATTAGACGCGGAAAGCCGGGGCGACGCCAAAGGAACGCCTTGCGTTGCCAATGTTCGCGTTGCCGCTCGCGTCCACAAAGCAGAAGTCGCCGCCGCCGTCGCAACGAGGAGAACGCTCCCACCACCAAGCAGTGGAACCTGTTGCGCTGTGACGGTATTTCACCTTCGAATTTCCAGCAGAGTAATAAGCATACTGCGCCTGATAGTTCTTTTCGGCAGAGTTCGCATAGGTGCGTGTACCGAAAATCTCATACTCAGCCAGCAACGGAAGGTAGTCTGTGGTCTTAGTAACATAAGACGCATTGTCACTACCACCGCCCGTATTGTCTGTGTAGATAGTCATCGGCTGCATCACAGCGCGGAGGTCTGACGGAAGTGCAGCCATTAGCGTATTTGCGACAGGATTTGTCGCAGTTGTTGCTGTGGCATCGCCATCATTCGTGTTCGTTGAGCCAAGCACATCATAGCGAAGGTCACAACCCTTCCAGCCACCAGCGTTGGTGTTTGAGCTGTGGTTCATGTTGAAATACTTGGTGCCGTTTGTTGAGTAACCGTTGTAATTACCATCAACTAAACAAATATCCGTGCCGCCAGACAAAGCAGTTTTGAATGTGCCAAATGTGATACCATTGCCTTCCTTGCTACTATTGTGGTTAAAGCCAATAATATAAGCGTAGTAAGTACCGTTCACAGCCTGTGTGCCGACAGTGCCATTTACAGTCACAGCCTTACGGTCGCCGACTGCCCAGTAGCTTGCGCCTTGGTTTGCATCGGCAACGGACTTGATAACGCTCCAATCGTTATCGTTGAGCGTAGAGCTCGCGAAAGAAAGCGATACCGCATAGCTGTCCTTTACAGATACGCTCGCCGTGTTGGACGTCTGCCCGTTCCGCGTCGCCTTGACCGACCACACGCCTGCCTCCGGCACGATCAAAGTGCAGTTTCCGTTCACAGCCGTCCCGCTGATCACCGTAGCCCCCTTCGTAGCCGTCACCACTGAGCCGGACGTGACAGAGACGATAAGGGAGAGCTGGACCGGGTCGAGCTGTCCCGCGATCTGCTCGCCAGCGGCATTGTGGGCCGTCACGCCGACGCGCAGGTCCTGCGGCGTGACGGTGTCGCCGATCAGGTCGATCAGCGTCCTGTCGCCAAAGACGATCTTACTGTTGCCCATATCACGCACCCGATGTCTTGCCGATGGTGACGGTTTTGCCGCCAGCGGCGTTGTCCGCCTCGTTGTAGTAGATGGCGTTGACCTTCACTTGCGACAGGTAGTCATAGCCCTCGTCGGGAAGGACGGTCTGCGCCGTCGTCAGAGGATCTACGGTCTTAGCCTGGACGCTTACCGCCTCGCCGCCGTATGTGCCCTCTACGCCGAGGATGGTCACACCTTTCTTGATATTCGCGGCGATGATCTTTGCTGCCTCAGTGGGGTCAATGACGCACTTGCCGCTGCCGTCGTGATAGCCCAGCGGGACGATGTACTCGCCGCCGACCGTACTGATCTTTGCGGCGACCGCGCCGTTATTCGGCATCTCGCCGGTGATGAGACTGCCGCGCACACCCGCCGTCTTGCCGATGAGGATCTCCGACGCCTTGACGGTCGCCCCGGAGGTATCCAGATCAAAGGTACAAGAGCCGGAGTGCACCTCGCCGTCAGGTCCGTGGTATTTGTAGCCAAGCAGCACCTTGCCCGGCTCGACCGTGTCAGCGGTCAGGTCGATAAGCACCTGCCCGCCGTAGATGATTTTGTTTTTGCCCATGATGATTAAACCTCCGAAGCAATGTAGACGGTGTCACCCGTTGGGTTTGCCGTCTCGTAATACGGGATCTTTGTGACGGTCACATCATCCCACAGCATCTTGTCCCTGGTCGGCAGCACCGTCGCGGAATCCGCCTTGGGGATCACGATATAGTCGCCCTCATACGGCGCGCCGCCGGAAAAGATGATGCGCGTCTGACCGACGGAAAAAGCCAAGGCAGGCTTGCCGCGGATGTCGAAATGGATCGCCATCACAGCACCACCTTGCTGATGCTGTCAGCAACATAGATGTCGCCGACATCGACGCCGATCACGGTCGGCATCGCCCCGCCTTTGAATTTTACGCGGATCTGGACGTGCTGAGACGAGCGCCGAATAGCAAACGTCTCCTGCTGCGTGATGGGAAATAGGAAATTGCCGTCCGCATCCAGAGTCACCTCGGCGGGATATGTTTTGCGCAGCCTGTCCACTGTAAATTCGATCTCGTCGATCGTGGTCATGTCCAGCGGCTTGCCGTCCTGCGAGCCGGTAAATACGATGGCGTACTGGTCGCCCTGCATGATCTCTAAGCTCATGCCGTCCTCCTTTCCGCAAATTTCCCAACGTTGGGAAATTTGCCTTATGCCGGGTTTCCAACCTTACAGATCACGACCACGCTGCCGCTGACGCGGGCGATGAGGACCCGGTCACCGGCAGCCAGCGTGACCGCTGTGTTGCATTTATAGTGCTTTGCCGTTGCCGCCGCCTGACCGGGAAAGATCAGGCTGACGCCGTCGGTGTACTTTGCGCCGACCGTCGCAAGTCCGATCTGCCCGAGGGCAGGCGCGACTTTTGCTGCGCCGAAGATCTCCATCATGCGATCACCGTCCTTTTCGCCATGTGCTGCATGAGCTGCCCGGTCGCCATACTGAGCGTCCAGCCCGTCTCCTCATAGATGCCGGAGAGCAGCGGGTCGTCGATGGAGATCGTATCGCCGATGCCGTGCCCCGGCTCGTTGAGCGTAGAAAAGCTGATCGTGCGCGCCGACAGCATCGACTCGTTCCGCGCCCGGTCCGCCGCCGCCTGAAGCCCATCCTGGCTGGCAATGTTGTCGAGCTGCTGCACGTCCACAATGCGCATTCCGCGCCGGAAGGTGGAAATACTAGATGTTGGCGAATCGTTGACAGAGGTCGCGACCATGTCGGCATCCAGATCGGGATTGGAGCAGATGCGGACGAACACGTTCGGTGCGTTGAAATAGTCCGCCTCGTCGCTTCGGTCGGGTGAGATCGGCTCTGCGCCGCGCAGATCGCTCGCGCTGTAAGCGTGGTCGATGCGGTCGGCACTCGGCGTCTTGTACGGCGACAGGTGCGCCAGCCCGCGCCCATCGAACCACACGTCGCTGTAATTGATCTCGCCCAAAAGCTGATTGATGATCGTCAGATACGTCGTGCCGATGTCCCAATCCTCGCGGTCGCTGGCAAGCACCGCGTCCGACGGCGTGGCGAGGATCAGCTTGATCCCCGCCGCCGTCATGAGCTGCTGCACAACGGTCAGGTACGCCGTCCCGGCGGCGAGATGCAGGATGTTTTCCGTGCGCATATTTTGCAGCCGCCAGCAGCGGTCATACGCCTCGATCTGCGTCAGCACGCGGTATCGGTCTGCGACTTGGCTGTGCGTTGCCGCCAGAAACACGCCCAGCGGCGTCTCTGCGCCGTTTACGACCATGACGGGCTGTATCTCATCTGTGAGCAAATTGACGCCGTCAGGGACGCGGAAGCGCCCGGAGAAGCTCATCTTGATCTCGGAATCTCGATCGGCGTACACATTCGGCGCGTCGCCGCTCTCCCATTCCAGCCGCGCCAGCTCCGCGCCGCCCCGCAGGACGTTGACGCGGTAGCTTACATCACGCCTCGTCAATGTCGATCTCCTCCTTTACATCCGCCTGCGCCACATCGAAGCCGTAGGTGCTGAAAAAGTCGTCCGAGGTCTCGGAGAGGTTTGCGATGTAGCCCACCACCATGTTGCCCTCCGGCGTTTTGACGCACACCAGATGCCCCAGCGTGGAGAGCATTCGCGCCCGGTCGGCGGCGGTAAAGCAGACGCAGGCGACGCGCAGCGAGCGCTGCACAAATTCGCTCCGCTCCGCCACGGGGTACGTCCGCCCGGAGAGCTGCATATACTGGATGTCCCGCGCCAGCGAGTACGCCGTGGAGCGGTGCGCGCTGGCGTCATAGCGGAGGTCTATCCATTGTCCGGCGTCCAGATCGTAAAGGCAGACGCTCGGCGTGCTGACCGTCACCGTGACGGCGTCTGACAGGCTGTAGTTGGCGCTGCTGGCGTAGCAGCCGCGCACCTGATACCTGACCTGTCCGATGGACGTGCGGTCCACATAGGACGTCTCCGTCGTCCTGGCGATGGCTGCGCCGTCGCGGTAGACAATGTAGTAGTCAAAGCCGCTCGCCGCCCATGCGAGCGTCACCTCGCGTCCTGCCTCGGCGGTCAGCGTGATGGCGCTGCCGGGGGTGTTGATGATCTGGAGCGGCGCGACGCCCCAAGCAGACCAAAAGCCGTACTCGTTCTGCACCCGGACACGCACGGTGTAGTCGCCGTCCGCCAGATACAGCGGCGACTGCCACTGCTTATCTGTGCCGAAGCGCGTGCCGTCGGAATAGATGCCGACCAGCTCCACCTGATACGCCTGCTGTCCCTCGACCTGCCAGGAGATCCTCGGGCGGGGCGAAAGCTCCTGAATAACGACCACCGGCGCGGCAGGCGCGCCCACGCAGATGAAGGTTGCCGCGTCGCTCCACGCGCTGGCAACATTGTCAGAGTTGTAGGTGCGCACGCGCCAGTAGCGAGTGCCCGCTGTGAAGGTGTTCGCCGGAGCGGTCCAGCTCTGCGCCGAGCCTGTGATCGTGGCAAGGGATGTCCATGTGCTTTTGTCAGCAGACCATTGCAGCTCCGCCTTGGTCTGCGCCGTGCCGGTTTCGATGATATGTGACCAGCGGAAGAGGATCGGAGACGTGGACTCGACGACTGCGCCGTTCGGCTCGAGCGCTTCGGCGGTTGCAGCAGATTCTGCTGTCGATACAATTGCCCAATCAGATGTTGCCGTAGCTCCATCCTCTGAGGTTATAACGACGCGCCACTGAATTTCACCAGCAGGGAATGTATTTGCCGGAATTGTCACAGTTGAGGTATTGCCGGAAATCGAAATCGACGTAACGCCGCCACTTGAGCCAACGCGCCACTGGAATACCGCAGATGCCTGCTGCACCTTGGAAACTTGGCTCACTTCCCACGAAAAAATCGTATCATTTGTGTGCGGGACATATCCAGAGGAAGGCGTCATTGTCCACGTCGGCGCAACAGATTCTGTTGTAACCCATGAAGAAGTAGCCGTTGCTCCGTTATTAGCCGTGCCGACAACACGCCACTCAATTACACCAACCGGGAAAATTCCTGCAGCAACTGTTGCGGCATTGCCTTCAACCGCCGCATCCACAAATTGACTTGCCGAAGTTCCTTGCTTACGCCACTCGATTTTTGCACTTTGGATTTGCACAGGCACGACAGTTGTCGCAGAAACACTTACACCCCAGTTAAATTGCGTCTTGGATAGATTTTTAATCTTACCTGCAAAAATCGAGGCATAATTGAAACCGACCGTGACCTCGGTATCCCCAAATGTAACCTCGATGTACGGATACGCCCCAGACGTCTCCCACTCTGTATTACGCGCCCCAATCGCCAGCCCATTTCTCAAAGCAAATATGAGGTTAGTCGCGCCCAGGGGCAATTCGCGTACATACGGGATTTGCTCGCCATCTACTCCAAATGAGTATCCGCTGCGATACTTGAGCTTTGAGAAAGTGACACTGCCCATATCAGTTACAGGTGCTTCCAAATAACCGATGTCCTCGCTCCAGGAGATATTGTCATACTTGCCACTTACTGCCTTCAAGCAGAGCCGCCCCGACACGACAGGAGAAAATTGAAAGTTTGCCGATAAATCAAACACAGCGACCAAAAGTAGACCTGAACCGAATCCGAAGGAACTACCTACAGAATAATGAGCGTCCGAGCTCAACGAAGATACTCCAGCCAGTTGATTGCCGGATGCAGTAGTGGTTGCCATCAATCTCCCCCCATTCTGCGCACTCTGCGGCGGTTTTTGACGATGCGGATGATGTCCTCAAACTCCTTGATGCTGCTGGCGGGGATGGTGATGTTGTAGGTATCACCGCCGCCTGCCTGACGGCTCTCCTGTGCGGTGAGAATGCGCGTGCCCTGCGGGAGGATCGCCATCTCAGGACCGTTCTCGCCGATGAGCGTCCGCCCGCCGTACCAGTAGTCCGTGCCGGCGGCGTTGTAGCCGTGGAGCTGCTTCCAGTACTCATATGTTCCGACCGGGTTTTTCGCGTATTCGGCGCGTAGCTCCGCCTCGGTATGCACGCCGGATTCGATCCAGCCCGCGGACTCGGAATAGCGGTAGCCGCTATATGCACCACTCGCGACCTGCTGATGACTGAGCTGCCCGCGGCTGGCATTCCACCCGAGGGCGGTGCTGATCTTATCCCCGTTGAGAGTGAGCATGCCGACGAGCACATCCATTGTGTCGGCGAGGAGCGCTACGGCTTCCACGATTGGCTTGAGTGCCAGCGAAAGTGCCGGGAGAATCGTTGTGACGAGCGCGCCCAGTGGCTCAAGCAGCGACACCGACGATTCGAGGATACTGCCGAATGCCTCGACCGCGCCGGAATCGATCAGCGCCTTGCCGACCTTTTCTATCAGCGCCCGGATGTCCTCCAACGCAGACGTGAGGTAGGGTGCGAACTCCGCCGCCATGTTGTTTTTTACAGCGTCCTGCGTCGTCTGCAAACGCTGAAAGCCGTCATCGACCGCGCCGAGTGCGCTCAACGCCTCGTTGTCGAGCACATAGCCCACGTTATGCGCCTCGTCTGCGTACTCGCGCAGCGTGTCGCTGCCCTGAATGATCAGGGGGTTGAGATCCTGCGCCGAGCGCCCGAAGATGTCCATGGAAAGCGCGTCGCGCTCTGTGGCATTGCCCACCTTGCCGAGTGCGTCGATCGTCTCGTAAAATACGTCGTTGGCGGTGCGCATATTGCCCTCAGAATCCGTTACGGCAATGCCGAGCTGCTCAAAGGCTTTTTTAGCATCGCCCGTTCCGTTCATGGCATTCTGCATATTGTTGGTGAGCTTGGTCAGCGAGGTTTGCAGTGTATCAATGGAAACGTCGATCAGCTCTGCGGCGTAGGAAAACTCCTGAAGCTGCTGCGCCGACTGTCCCGTTGTCATGGACATGGTCAAAATGTCATCGGCGAATTTTGCCGATTCCTTTGTCACATCGATCAGCGCCTTTTCCACCTTGACGATCGCCGTGACCAGCGCGGCAAGCCCAAACACCGCTGCCCCCGCCGCCACGTTCACGCCGCCAAGACCATTCACCGCCTCCTGCGCACCAGCGGGCAGCTGGATGCCGAGTTTGTCGGCGACATCCTGTAAGGTCGTGCCGAAGCTGGCGGACTGCTCATCGACCGCGCCGGTCTTTTCGACGAGGTCCTCCATGCCGCCGGAAAAGTTATCCGCCTCCACGCCGGCATCCTTGAGGGCGTCGGTGTTGTCGCGCAGCTCGCGCTCCATGTCGATGAGGGTGGAGCTTGCCTTGTTGAGCTGCTGCTGCCACTTCTGCGTGCGGGCGTCAGATTCGCCGTACTCCTGTGCGGCGTTTTTCAGCGCGTCCTCCAACGCGGAGATCTTCTCCTTTTGGGTGAGGATCTTCTCGTTGAGGGTCTCGTTGATCTTCGTCAAGCCCTCGACATTGTCCTTGTTTTCGGCATAGGTGTTTTTCAGCAGCTTCAGCTTGCTGTCCAGCGTACCCAGCGCGGTGTTGATCTCACCGACCGCAGCCTTGTACTCCTTTTCGCCGTCCAGCTTGATATTGGTTTTAATGCTTGCCGTCGGCATTTACCCACCTCCCATCAGGTATTCGTACAACGACGTTCCGGCGGGCTGCTCCGTGGGTGCAGCATCAAAATGACACCGGGGCGGTGCTGCGAGTTTGAAATACTCGCGGTATAAAGCCTTGCACCGCGCCGGCGTCATTGTCCGCCAGAAAACGGTTTCGTCGTTTTTTAGGACATTGATCCAAATATTCAGATACCAGGCGAAGTTCAGTCCGTCGCTGCGGCTTCGCTGGTCTGTGCGTTTTTTTCGTTTTCCTTCGCAGGCTGGGCGGCGTCCTCATCATCGTCGGCGACAGCTGCGAGGAGCATCTCAAAAACGCGCTCCTTGTAGCGCAGGAAGCCCTTCCAGCCCAGCTTGCGCCCGATCTCCTTGTCGGTGTAGCGGACGTCAAGTCCGGCAATGTTCGCCTCCTCGTTGAGCATGGCAGCGACGATGCGGGTGAAGTTACGCATGATCGAGTCGGTCCTCATCACGCCCCGGAGCTCGCCGCACTGCGTCTGAAGCTCCGCAAGGACGTTAAAATTGAGGATCAGGGAGTGCTGCTGTCCATCAATATCCAAGATCATGGTCTGCGGTTGAATATTCATCAGCCGCCCTCCGTAACCGCCGTGGGCGCGGTGGTGAATACCGCGTCGCACCACGCCTTTGCATCCGCCTCGGTGTCGAGCGTCGCCACCTCCAGCAGGTCGCCGAGCTCATCCACGAGGAACTCGCCCGTCGTGGTCGGTGTCTGGAAGGTGATGTTTTCGCCCTGCGTCTGCCCGTTGGTGGAGGGCGGACCAAAGAGCACCTTGCGGACAAAGACCGCTGTGAATTTCTCGACGCCGTCGATCATATCCGGCATATAGAAGCTCCAACCGACGTACTGCCCCGTGGAGCTTTTGCCAAAGGTGATACTCTTGACGGTGGCGCTGGATACGGTGCGCTGCTTCTCGTAAGCGCGGAACATGAGCTTCTGCGCGGCGATGGGGATGTACTTGACACCCGCGGATGCCGTACCGCCCGTGGCTTTCTTCATGTATTCAGCGAGGACGGACTCGGCGTAGACGCGCCCCTCGGCAAAGCGCATTTCGAGCGAGACGGTCATCGCGTCGCCCATCGAGACGGCGGCACCGTACTCCGTCACGCCCGCGCTCTTCTTCTTGTATTCTGCTACCTGCAGATACCTGAGATCAAACTGAGGCATTTCATTCTCCTTTCAGTTTTTGAGCCGCCACGTCGCTCATGGCGTCGTTTGCGGTCTTCCATGCGTTTTTGACTGCGGTGGACCAGTAATAGTCCGCCGCGATCTTGCCGCCCTTCCGGCGGCCGTAGTTGAGGACGAACGCTTTTGTGCCGTAGCGCTGCCCGCGGCTATCCTTGCCGTTGAGCGTGACCTGCATATAGGGAATGCCGTTTTTGTCACGCTTCACGGTGCGGCTGCGTGTGATGTGGCGGAATGTTTCTCCCGTCCGGCGATCGACGCCCGGTCGATTGTGCCCACTCTGAACGAAGGCAGACTTCACATCGCGCATCATGATCTCTGCCCCGGCATTCAGCATTGCCTTGATGTTTTCATCGCTATATAGGTCCGCCTTTTCAAGCTGCCGAATTGCCTCACGCAGACCATCGGTCGCGATCTCTGCCATCA
>OJAW01001516.1_pt1 | contig 13251 bp, 12 predicted proteins | sample 1589151 | NCBI WGS metagenome assembly OJAW01 (sample SAMN03283290) | human gut metagenome | biome: human-associated habitat; material: feces | host: Homo sapiens | place: Peru | collected 2012 | reverse complement strand
AATAGATATATCTCAACTTTAGGAGGATGGAATCCAAGTAGTGGTGGAATAACAAGTGATTTATTTTTTAATGATTATAATAATCCAAGATTAACATGTCAAGATAAGGAAGATCAATTTACATTAAAGGTTGATTCAGGTGGAACATTAGGTTATGGAAACAATGCTTTAGATTATCCAGTAGGATTATTAACTTCGAAAGAAGCGAATCTTGCCTTTGGTGGAACAGCAACTAATTACTTAAATAATGGTGATTATTACTGGTCGCTGTCCCCTCGCGGCTTCGACTACTACGGTGCTTACGTGCGATACGTGGTCAATGGGAGTTTGGGCAACTACTACGTGAGCGACGCTTACGGGGCCCGGCCTGCAGTTTCACTTTCAACTAAAGTTAAGCTAAGTGGAGAAGGAAATGGTACAGTAGAATCGCCTTATATTTTGGCTCCATTAGATTAATTATTTTTGTCAACGAAGACATTAAAATAGAAAAAGTTCTCCCGAACTAAAAAGAAGAATTGCTTTGGTTAGTAATTCTTCTTTTGTATTAGTTATTGTATTCTTTTATAATTTCACTATCATCTAAATGTATTTTAGTGTGACCAATAATTTGATAATCTTCATGGCCTTTTCCAAGTACTAGGAGAATATCATTTTCGTTTAATAAATCTATTCCTTTATGAATTGCTTCTTTTCTGTCATAAATAATTTCATAGTTATTATTTTTATTATCTTTTACTATCATATCCATTATTGATTTTGGATCTTCAGTTCTTGGGTTATCGTTTGTAAATATTACATAGTCACTTAAAGATGTTGCAATATTACCCATTATTGGTCTTTTTATTGGATCTCTGTCACCACCACATCCTACTATTGTTATGACTTTTCCTTTTTTTAGTTCATTATAGGCTGAAATAACTTTTTCTACTGCATCTGGTGTATGAGCATAATCTACAACAGCATAACCTTTGTTTAATTTAAATGTTTCACATCTACCTTTTGGTGGATAAATATTTTTTGTAATATCTAATATGCTTTCAATTGAAAATCCTAGTTCATGTAATGTACTTAGACAAGTTAAGTAATTATAAATATTGAATTTACTTGTTAGATTTGTTGTTACATTAAAAGATTTGTTATTATATTCTATACTTATATTTGTATGATCTGGATAAATATCATAATTCTTAATTTTGTAAGTACCATTTGTGCCATATGTTTTATAATTTTTATAAATTTCAAATTTTTTGCTTGATGCGTCATCACTATTTAAAAGCATTGGGGCATCATTTTTTAAATAATTTAATATTTTTAATTTTTCGTTTAAGTATGCTTCTATTGTTTTATGATAATCTAAATGATCTTCAGTAAGATTTGTAAATGCTCCTGCTACAAATGTTAAACCTTTTATTCTTTCATATGATAAAGAATGAGATGATACTTCCATAACTAAATATTCTATGTTACTTTCTGTCGCTTTTAAAAGTAATTTATAAAGAGTTAATATGTCAGGAGTAGTGTTATCTGTTTCAGTTATTTCATCATTTAGGTAAAATCCTAATGTTCCTAGATATGCAGCTTTTTTACCTAGTTTTTGAAGCATTTGATACATTAAATAACATGAAGTTGTTTTTCCATTTGTACCAGTTACTCCGATTATTTTTAATTTATTTATTTTATTACTATATTCTTTTACTAAAATATCTTTTAAATAGATTTTTGTGTCTTTTACTATTTCGTGTGGAATATCTTCTTCTATTTCTTTTTCACATATTACTTTAATTGCACCATTATTTATAGCTTCTTTTATGTAGTTGTGTCCATCTACTGTATGACCTTTAATTGCTATAAATATTTGTCCTTTTTGTACTAATTTTGAATTTGTTTCGTATTTAATCATAAAAACTTCCTTTCAATTTAAGTATATTATATATTTTATAAATAATTAGAATTTGTAGTATTCAGTTATTTATAAAATACTCAATAAATATTCACTTCTTTTTAAGTATATCATAATATTTTATAGTAAACAAAATATAAGTGTGCTATAATTTATAGTTAGAAAGGAAGTTTTTATGAAAAGAATATTAACTGGACTTCAACCTAGTGGAAAGCTTACAATTGGTAATTATATTGGAGCAATAAGACAAATGGTTAATTTCCAAGAAGAATATGATTCTTTTTTGTTTATTGCTGATATGCATGCAATTACTGTACCTCAAGATAGTGAAGAATTACATAATAATATAAGAAGTTTAATTGCTATGTATTTAGCTAGTGGTGTTGATCCAGAAAAAAATACTATTTATTTACAATCTGATAATATTTATCATGCCAATACATCATGGATTTTAGAGTGTTTAACACCATATGGAGAACTTTCTAGAATGACTCAATTTAAAGATAAGAGTAGTAAAAAGGCTAATTTTTCTGCAGGTCTTTTAACTTATCCTGTACTTATGACTGCTGATATACTTCTTTATGATGCTGATTATGTTCCTGTTGGAAAAGATCAAAAGCAACATGTTGAGATGGCTAGAAATACTGCTTTAAGAGTTAATAATAAATATAATACTGATATTTTTAAATTACCTGATGCTTTAATACCATCTTCTGGGGCTAAAATTATGGATTTACAAGATCCTAGTAAGAAAATGAGTAAGAGTGCTGAAAATCCTAAAGGTGTTATATATATGATGGATAATGAAGAAGATATTAGAAAGAAGATTATGAGTGCTACTACTGATTCTGAGGTTTGTATTAAATTTGATTTAGAAAAAAAACCAGGTATTAGTAACTTAATTAATTTGTATTCTTGTTTAACTAATATGAGTGTAGAAGATATAGAAGAAAAATATAAAGAAAGTAATTATGGTACTTTTAAAAGAGAACTTGCTGATATTGTAGTTAATACATTAAAACCTATTCAAGAAAGATATTATAAACTTATTAATAGTGATGAAATTGATAAAATATTAGATAAAGGAATGGAAAAAACTACAAGTATGGCTAAAGAAAAATATGAAAAGCTAAGAAAGATAGTTGGATTATATAGATAGTATGAAAAGATATGAAATATTATCTTTTTTTTAAAGAGGAAAATTAACTTTTACTTATATATATATAAGTGGGAGGTAAAATATGAATTATTTAAAACTTATTAAGAAAGAAATAGAAGATATTGTTATTAATAGTGAACTTAGAGATAAAGTTGTTAATACAATACTTATTCAAGGATATTATAAAGTTGGGAAATTACTGTATATGGCTGAGTGTAATAATATTAGTATTGATGTAGATGAATTAAATAAATTGCTTGTATATTCTTGTGTTGAAGATTTAGGGATTTTTAAAAAGTTTTATAAGAGATTTAAAAATATTGATGTTTTGGGAGCTTCGCTTATAAAACTTGATTGGGAAAGTATTTGTAAAATGCTTTGTGATAATAATCCAAATAATTTTAAGAAACATAGATTAATTTTAGAGAATAATTTGATTTTTGTTATTAGTCCAAAACCTATAAAACTAAAAAAAGATATTGATGTATCTTGAAAAAAAGATGTATTTTTGTTATTCTATATAATAGAAGAAGATTATAGAAGGATGTTGGTTATGGCTAGTTTAGGAACTCATTTTCAAATTGATCCAAATAAATTAGTTTGTGATTCTAGGTACATTTTTAAGGGTGTAAATTATAGAATCACTGTTTTAAGTGAACGATTAATTAGATTTGAGTATTCTACTGATGGTGTATTTAATGATAATGCTACTGAAATAGTACATAATAGAGTTTTTGAAAAACCTAAATTTAAAGCTGAACAAGATGATAAGTTTTTAGTTATAACTACTAAATATTTTGTTATGCAATATGCAAAAGAAAAACCTTATAAAGGACCTTCTTTTGCACCTGATTCTAATTTAAAAGTTAAACTCGTAAATGCTGATAAAATGTGGTATTATGGACATCCTGAAGCAAGAAATTTTAAAGGTACTGCTTATTCAATTGAAGACTTTTTAGATAGAACAACATTATCTAATGGACTTTATTCAACTGATGGTTTTGCATTTTTAGATGACTCTAATACTATGATTATAGATAATGATGGGTTTATGCAAAATGGTAATAAAAGAATAGATTTTTATTTATTTGTTTATAGAAGAGATTTTGGACTTTGTTTAAAAGATTATTTTACTCTTACTGGATATCCTCCATTAATTCCTAGATATTCTCTTGGTATATGGTGGAATAGAGATCAAATATATACTGGTGATGATGTCCTTAAATTAATAAAGCAATTTAAGAAAAATGAAATACCTTTGTCTGTAATTCTTTTGAGTGAATTTTGGCATAAAAAAGATAGTAATAATTATAATTTATATAAAACTGGTTATACGTTTAATAGTGAGCTTTTTCCAGATCCTTCTTTAACTATTAGAGATGCTCATAATAAAAATGTTAGAATTGGTATTAATTTAGATGGTTCAGAGGGTATTGGACCTTTTGAAGATGGATATCAAAAAATGTGTGAGGATTTAAATTTACCAATGGATAAAGTAATACCTTTTAAAGTTTTAGATAAAAATTTTATTGTAAGTTATTTTAATAATTTAATTAATCCGTTATATGAACTTGGTGTTGATTTCTTTTGGCTTGATAGTAAAGAAGAAATAGTTACAAGAGTTTTGAATTATTATCATTTTAATGATTATAATAAATCTACTGGTAAAAGAGGATTGATATTATCTAGAAATGGTAATAAAGCAGGGCATTTATATCCAATACATTATAGTGGAGAAACAAAAGTTTTGTGGGAGACTCTTAAATATTTACCATATTATAATTCTACTAGTAGTAATATTGGAATTTCTTGGTGGAGTCATGATGTTGGGGGATATAAAGATGGTATTGAAGATAGTGAATTATATTTAAGATATACACAACTTGCAACATTTAGTCCTGTATTTAGATTTAGTGCTAAAAGAGGAGTATATTATAAAAGAGAACCTTGGAGATGGGATATGCTTACTTATACAATTGTTAAAAAGTATTGTAATTTAAGACATAGACTTATTCCTTACTTATATACTGAAGCTTATAAGTATCATAAGAATTGTTTGCCAATAATTCAACCACTTTATTATTATTATCCAGAACTTATTGATGAACCTAGTTATCAAAATGAATATTATTTTGGTACTGAGTTGTTAATTAGTCCGATAACTAAACCTAAAGATTATGTAATGAATAGAAGTATTGAAAAGATATTTTTACCTAAAGGTGTTTGGTATGATTTTGTAACTGGTAAAAAATTTATTGGTAATAAAAGATATATTTCTTTCTTTAGAGATGAAGAATATCCTGTTTTTGCTAAGGCTGGATCAATTATTCCTTTAGCTATATTAAATGATGATATAAATAATACTAATTCTCCAAGAGAGATGGAAATACATGTCTTTCCTGGAAATAGTAATGTTTATAAATTATATGAAGATGATGGAGTATCTAATTTATATAAAGAAGGTTATTATATTATTACTTCGATTGATTTTGATTATGCAAAAGATAATTATACTTTAGCAATACATCCAGTTGAAGGTAAAACTAATATTATTCCAGATTTTAGAAATTATAAAATTAGATTTAGAAATACTAGAAAACCAGAGAGAGTTAGAATTGATATTAATAGTGAAATAATAGATAATTTTGATTCTTATACAGAAGATAATGATTTTATAGTAGAAATTAAGAATGTTGATACTAGAAAACAACTTGTAGTTAATTGTATGGGTAATAATATTGAAATTGATGCAGTAAGAATATTAAATGAAGAGATTAATGGTATTATAAGTGATTTAAAGATTGAAACATTTTTGAAAGAAAAACTAGCATCAGTTATGTTTAGTGACTTGGATATTAGTAAAAAAAGAATTGAAGTTAGAAAATTAAGTAAATATGGATTAGATCAGTTATTTATAAAAATGTTTATAAAACTTCTTGAATATATTCAAGAAATTTAATATAATACCTTTAGCAGTTGATGAAAGAGTAGTAATAATTTTAAGTATATAGAGAGTTAGTGGTTGGTGGAAACTAATTATAAGAAATTATGAACTTGCTTTTGGATGTTTTAGGGTTGTTCCTTTATAAACTTAAGAGATTAAAATAAGGTGGTACCGCGAAGTTTTTCGCCCTTTGGTTATCATCTTTTTTTGTTAGGAGAATTGTTATGAATAAAGTTTATGCTGCACTTATATTGTTTCTAATACTCTTTGTAATTATTTTTTTAGTAGATTTTTTAATAATTAAAGGTAATTATGAAAAGAAAAGTGAAAAGAAAAAAAAGAAGGGTAAAAATTATGAAGTTACTGAAATTGAATATTTAATTAATAAATTTAATTTAGATAAGAAAAAGTTACCAATTAAAAAAATAATATTTTTAAGTTCTTGTATTAATGCTTTTATTATTTCTTTAGTTGGAGTAGTTGTAATACTTATAGATGTTCATCCAATAGTACAATTACTTATAGGTTTTATTCTTCTTATTTCACTAATATATTCACTGTATGAATTATTAGGAAGATATTTAATTAAGAAAGGTTGTGTTAAAAATGGAAAATAAAGTTATTGAAAAAAAATGGCAAGATATATGGGAAAAAAATGAGTATGGAAAAGCCATAAATAATAGTGATAAGAAAAAATATTATATTTTAGTAGAGTTTCCTTATCCAAGTGGTTCTGGATTACATGTTGGACATGTTAGAAGTTATACTGCTTTAGATAGTTATGCTAGAATGAAAAGAATGCAAGGATATAATGTTCTTTTTCCAATGGGATGGGATGCTTTTGGTGCTCCGGCTGAACAATATGCAATAAAAAATCATATTCATCCTAAAATGGCTGTTAAAGAAAATATTAAAACATTTAAGTCTCAAATTAAATCTTTGGGAATATCATTTGATTGGAGTAGAGAATTTTCTACAACTGATCCTGAATATTACAAATGGACTCAATGGCAATTTTTAAAGTTTTATGAACATGGTATGGCTTATAAAGCTAAGAAAGATATTAATTGGTGTCCTAATTGTAAAACTGGATTATCTAATGAAGATTCATCTGGAGGAGTATGTGAAAGATGTGGTACTAAAGTTGTTCAAAAAGAAAAAGAACAATGGATGCTTAGAATGAGCGATTATGCTGAGAGTTTACTTGAAGGACTTAAAGATACCCATTTTGCAAATAAAGTTAAATTAGGACAAATAAATTGGATTGGTAAAAGTGTTGGTGCTGAAGTAATTTTTAAAGTTTTAGATACTGATAAAACTATTAAAGTATACACTACTAGATGTGATACTTTATTTGGAGCTACATTTATGGTTTTGGCACCAGAACATCCTTTAATTGAAGAATTAAGTGATAAGATAACAAATATGAATGAAGTAGAAGAATATCAAAAGAGTGCAAAAGAAAAGACTACTTTTGAAAGAACTGAACTTCAAAAAGATAAAACTGGTGTACAATTAAAAGGAATATATGCAGTTAATCCAGTTAATAATGAAAAGGTACAAATTTGGATATCTGATTATGTTATGATGGGTTATGGTACTGGTGCTATAATGGCTGTTCCTGCTCATGATGAAAGAGACTTTGAATTTGCTAAAAAATTTAATTTACCAATAAAACAAGTAATAAAGCCAGAAACTGAAGTTAAAGACTTTGATAAAGCTATTACAGACACACAAACAGGAACATTAATTAACTCAGAATTTTTAAATGGATTAAGCGTAAAAGAGGCAATAGAAAAAGTTATAAAATATGTAGAAGAAAAAAATATAGGAGAGAAGAAGGTAAATTACAAGCTTAGAGATTGGGTATTTTCTCGTCAAAGATATTGGGGCGCACCAATTCCAATGGTTTATTGTCAAAAATGTGGCTGGGTTCCTGAAAAAGAAGAAAACTTGCCTGTTATGCTTCCTACTGATGTTGATTTTTCAGTTGTTGGAAAATCACCAATCACAACTTCTAAAACATTTGCTGAAACAACTTGCCCAGTTTGCGGTGGCAAGGCTAGACGTGAAATGGATACAATGGATACATTTGTATGTTCAAGTTGGTATTATTTGAGATATTCTGATCCTAAGAATGCAAATTTGCCATTTTCAAAAGAATTGGTAGACCATTGGCTTCCGGTAGATCAATATGTTGGTGGTATTGAGCACGCAATTTTACACTTGTTATACTCAAGATTCTTTACAAAAGCTCTTAAAGACTTAGGATTGTTGAGCTTTGATGAACCTTTCAAAAACTTGTTAACTCAAGGTATGGTTCTTAAAGATGGTTCAAAGATGTCTAAATCTAAGGGCAATACTGTAGATCCTGATGAAATATTTGAAAATTATGGGGCGGATACCGCAAGATTGTTTATTCTTTCTGATTCACCTCCAGCAAGAGATTTTGACTGGTCTGATGCAGGTGTTGAAGGCTGCTACAAATTCTTAAATAGAGTTTGGAGATTGGTTAGCGAAAATCAAGAATATGTTACAAAAGATTACAAGATTACCTTCCCTCTTACAAGAGAAAATGATGACTTGGTAAGAATTGTGCATATGATGATAAAAGAAGTTACTAATGATATTGCAAATGATTTCCAATTTAATACAGTAATTTCAAAATATCGTGAACTTACAAACGCTATTTATGATTGGAAAAATAAGAAAACTGAACTAACTGAAGAAGATAAAAATGTGTTTAGTTTTGCTGTAGTTTCTTTGATTAAGTTGATGGCGCCTGTAACTGTTCATATGTCAGAAGAAATTTGGCATGACCTTGGCAATTCAACATCTATTCACAATGAAAAATGGTGTGAATGGGATGAAGACTTAGCAAAAGCAAGCAAAATCACTCTTGTTGTTCAAGTTAACGGTAAAGTTAAGGACAAAATAGAGGCTGATGAAGGCTTGGGTAACGATGAATTGAAAGAAGTTGCTTTGGCTAGTCAAAAAATCAAGGAATTAACTTCAGGAAAAGAAATTGTTAAGGTAATCGTTGTTCCTAAAAAGCTTGTTAACATTGTTGTTAAAGGTTAGAACTTTTATCTTAATATAATAACTGTAAAAATTGGGTGAGAAGATTTTCGAGCCCAATTTTTATTTATAATTTTTACATTATTTAACCTTATTTTTATATACAAATCAGGCTTTATATGATATGATAAATTTAGTAGTAGTATAAAAATTTTTGAAAATATATGCGATAGAAAAAATTATTGAAAATTGTTTAATAGTTGCAGGGTAGGTTATATGTACCCTGACGTCGTGTATATATAAAAAATAGAAAAGGAAAAGGTGCTAAATGAATGCATTATTGACTGTTGCAATAATTGCACTGGTTATACTGGTTGCAATAATTGCGGTGCAAAGAGTTAAGTACAAAAATCTTGTTCAGCAAACTGAACAATCAAAAAAAGATTTACAAGAAAAAGAAGCTATTATGCAAAAAGAAGCTTTAATTAAGGCAAAAGAGGCTTTGCATAGTGAAAGAGAACAATTAAATGCAGATGAAAGAGAACGTAGAAGAGAGTTTGCTGCTATTGAAAATAAGCTTTCTAAACGTGAAGACACATTAGAAGATAAAATCCAAGAAGTAACAGATAAAGAAGTTGAGCTTGATAAATTAAAAGACCAACTTATTGAAAAAGAAGACTTTCTTGCAGAAATCGTACAGAAACAAACTGTAGAATTGGAAAGAATTGCCGGAATGTCTACAGAAGATGCAAAAAGAATGCTTCTAGAACAATTAAAAAGCGATTTAGCTCAAGAACAAATGCAGCTTATAAGAGAAAATGAAGCAAAAATTAAAGAAAAAGCGTTAGAACAATCTCAAGAAATTTTAACAACAACTATGCAAAGATGTGTTATGGATCAGGTTGTAGAAAGTACAGTTTCAGTTGTTTCGTTGCCAAGCGATGAAATGAAGGGACGTATTATTGGTCGTGAAGGTCGTAATATTAGAACTTTGGAAACACTTACTGGTGTTGATTTGATTATTGATGATACTCCTGAGGCTATTGTTATATCTAGTTTTGATCCTTTGAGAAGAGAAATTGCTAGACTTGTACTTGAAAGTTTGATTAAGGATGGTAGAATTCATCCTGCTAGAATTGAAGAGTTATATGCTAAGACTTGTAGTGATATGAAGCAAACTATTAGAGAATATGGTAAGAATGCTTTGTACGAACTTGCTTTATCTAAAATGGATCCTGAACTTGTTGAGATTGTTGGTAGACTTCATTTTAGAAGTAGTTATGGTCAAAATGCTTTAAATCATTCTATGGAGGTTGCTAATCTTGCTGGGCTTCTTGCTTCTGAACTTGGTGAAAATGTTAATTTAGCTAAGAGAGCAGGACTTCTTCATGATATTGGTAAAGCTATTGACTTTGAGATGGAAGGTTCACATGTTAAAATTGGTGTTGATTTAGCTAAGAAATATGGAGAGGATCCGATTGTTATTAATGCTATTGCATCTCATCATGGTGATACAGCTCCTACAAGTGTTATTGCATCGATTGTGGCTATAGCTGATGCTATTTCGGCTTCGAGACCTGGAGCTAGAAATGATTCTTCTGAAAATTATATTCAAAGATTAGAACAACTTGAGGATATTGGCAATAAGATTGATGGTGTAGAAAAGGCTTATGCTGTGCAGGCTGGTCGTGAACTTAGGGTTATGGTTAAGCCTGAAGAAGTTGATGATTTGACTGCTCATCAAATTGCTAGAGAAATAAAAGAAAAAATAGAAAATGAACTTAAATATCCTGGTACCATTAAGGTTACTGTTATTAGAGAGACTAGAGCACAAGAAGAGGCTAAATAGTCTCTTTACTTTTATATTTAAAAATGTTATACTTTAGTAGTAAGGAAGTATTGATATGAATAGTTTTAAAATTGAATGTAATGAAAATGTAGATAATTATTATAATGATGTTGTGGTTAATGGTTGCCATAATGATATAGTATTATCAAATGATAATATATTTGAAATTGATGGTATTGATTATTTTGGTGAAACGATTGAAAAATACTATACAATATGTCCTAATTGTGGGTATATGGTTTTTATTAATAGTGATGGACTTGATGAATCAATTAAGAAAAATGCTAAAGATAAGAATAGTAAGCAAATGTATTTATTTGCTAAAAATAAACTTAAATCTGAATATATACATCTTAATTATTTGGAAAGGAATATGGGGAAAAGAAGAGTTCTTAAATAATACAAGGAGGAAATATGGGTTTATTTAATAAGATTAAGAATGCTTTTAGTAAGGATAAAGAGGCAGCTAAATATGATGATGGGCTTAGTAAAACAAGACGTGAGTTTGCTACTGAACTTAGTAATTTATCTCGTAAATATAAGAATATAGATGAGGATTATTTTGAAGAATTAGAAAATATTCTTATTATGGCTGATATTGGTGTTAATACTGTTATGAAATTTGTTGATAAGCTTAAACATAGGGTTCGTGAAGAAAAGATTACTGATAGTAATGTTTTAAAAGAAATTATTGTTGATGAACTTTTAATTATGTATGTTGATAATGGTGTTATGAGTAGTAAGATTAATTATAATGATAATGGTCCTACGGTAATATTATTTATTGGTGTTAATGGGGTTGGTAAAACTACTAGTATTGGTAAGATTGCCAAGAAACTTATAAATGATGGTAAAAAAGTTTTACTTGCTGGTGGTGATACTTTTAGAGCTGGTGCTACTGAACAATTAGTAGAATGGGGTAAGAAGATAGATGCTCCTGTTGTTATTAGTAAAAGTAAAGATCCTGGTGCTGTTATATATGATAGTATAGATAAGGCTATAAAAGAGGAATATGATGTTGTTCTTATTGATACTGCTGGTAGACTTCAAAATAAAGTTAATCTTATGAATGAACTTGGTAAAATTAATAATGTTATTAAAAAACTAATACCTGATGCTCCTCATGAAACTTTATTAGTAGTGGATGCTACTACTGGTCAAAATGGTATTAATCAAGCAAAGGCTTTTAGTGAGGTTACGGATATTACAGGTATTGTTCTTAGTAAACTTGATGGTACTGCTAAAGGGGGAATTGTGCTAGCTATTAAAGAAGAGGTTGGCATTCCTGTTAAATTTGTTGGTCTTGGTGAAGGTGATGATGATTTAGAATCATTTGATATAGAAAAATATGTTTATGGTTTATTTAAAGATTTATAGAAAGGGTGATTGTGTTGGATAAGAAGAAGAGTACTAAGAAAAAAGAAGAAAAATATAAATTTATTGATACGAATAAATTAAGAAAGATGGAACTTATTATTTCTATATTTGTGGGTATTATATTTTTGGCACTTCTTGTTTGCGCTATAATTAATAAAGTATTTATACCTGCTGCACTTATTTCATTTGCTTTACTTTTATTTTGCGTATGTTATTATTATATAGAAGATGAAAGTAAGAAAAAACTTGTATATATTTTGTTTGGAGTTGGGGTACTTCTAATTATTATTGAAGTTATTTATACCTTGGTTAATATTATATAATGGATAAAAGAAATTATTTGATTATTTTATATGATTTTTATGGTGAGTTATTAAATGATAAACAAAAAGAGTGTTTTGAAGATTATTATTTTAATAATTTATCTTTGGGTGAAATAAGTGAAAATATGAATCTTAGTAGAAATGCTATTTATAAGAATATTAAGACTAGTGAAGATAAGCTTTATTATTATGAAGATAAACTTAATTTATTTAAAAATAGAGAAAAACTTTATGAAATTGTTGATACTATAGATGATGAAAATATTAAGAATAAAATAAAAGAATTATATTAGGAGAGTAATTATTATGACTAATAAAAAGTATAAAATGATATATGATTATAGAAAAAGAACTAGCGGTGGTTTTTTAGATGCTATGTTTCTTTCTTCTTTACTCATAATAGGGGCTATGATGGTATTACTTTCTTTGATTGGGGTGAAATAAATGGATTCGATATTGGAACGTTTTTCTGATAATTTAACTGATGTTAAGTACATTACTAATCCTGCTGTGGCTAGGGATGATGAAATTAAAAAACTTATACTTGTACTTCTTACTCCTGAAAAAAGTGCTGTACTTGTTGGTAAACCTGGTATTGGTAAAACTGCTATTGTAGAGGGACTGGCTTATAGAATACAGAGAGGAGAAGTTCCTGAAGCTCTTTTAGGATATACTATATAT
>OJAW01001513.1_pt1 | contig 13262 bp, 18 predicted proteins | sample 1589151 | NCBI WGS metagenome assembly OJAW01 (sample SAMN03283290) | human gut metagenome | biome: human-associated habitat; material: feces | host: Homo sapiens | place: Peru | collected 2012 | reverse complement strand
TCCAGGTTCTAAACAAGCTATCGACAGAATGAAATATGAAATAGCTAACGAATTTGGTGTTAACCTTGGTCCAGATGCTACTTCAAGAGCTAATGGTTCAGTTGGAGGAGAAATCACTAAGAGATTAGTTAGATTAGCTCAAAACCAATTAAATGGTGGAAACTATACACAATCTAAATAAGGATTCAAGAACGATAGATAATCTATTGTTCTTTTCTTATATACACAAAATTATTAATTGTAAAATTAGTAATTTTTCTTTACTTTTATTGTATCACATGATACAATATTATTGGAAGTGATGGTATGGCAAATGTTACTAAAATATCAAAAGATATGATATTAGATACTGCCTTTGAATTAGCAAGAGAAAAAGGAATAGATAGTGTTAGTAATAGAGAAATAGCTAAGAAGTTAAATTCTTCGATTAGACCAATATATTATCAATTTAAAAATACTGAAGAATTAAAACAACAATTATATAATAAAATAGAAAAATATTTTTATAAATTCTTATTTGATAATATGAATGATGACTTACCTAAATATAAACAAATAGGAATAAAATATGTAGAATTTGCTAAAAAAGAACAGAACTTATTTAAATTATTATTTATGAGTGATAGTAATTATTTTATGACAAGTTTTGTAGATAGAGATGAAGAAGATTATGATAAATTAACAAAATTTATAAGATTGAGTACTAATTTAAGTAATGAAGAAATTGAATCATTTCATGTTTTAATGTGGATATTTACTCAAGGAATAGCATCTCTAGTAGCAAGTGGTACAGTTAAATTTAAAGATAATCAAATAAAAGACTTATTATCTTATGAATTTCAAGCACTTATGCTTTTAAAAGAAAATCCAGATAATAAATGGATAATAAAAAATAATAATTTTAAGGAGGAACAAAATGAAAAAAAATAATATTATATGGGGGTTAGTGTTAATAATTATAGGCATGATAATAGGATTAAATAGATTAGATATAATTAGTTTTAATTTATTCTTTAATGGATGGTGGTGTTTCTTTATAATTATTCCATGTTTTATAGGCTTATTAACAGATAAAGAAAAAACAGGTAGTTTAATAGGTTTAATAATAGGAATACTATTATTCTTAGGTAGTAATGATATAATAGATTATAATATGGTATGGAATTTATTACTTCCTATAATTCTTGTTATGATAGGATTATCTATTGTGCTAAAAAATACTATCAGTACTGATATAAATAAAGAAATAAAGAAAATAGATACCAATAATAATAAAGAATATTCAGCAGTATTCTCAGGACAAAAAGTTAGTGCTTCCAAAGATTTTAATGGTGCTAATATTAATGCTATCTTTGGAGGAGTAGAATTAGATTTAACTAATATTAATTTAAAAGAAGACATTGTAATAAATACTTGTAGTGTCTTCGGAGGAATAGACTTAAAAGTAAGTGATGATGTTAATGTTAAGATAAAATCTACAAGTATATTCGGAGGTTGTGAAGATAAAAGAAAAAATATAACTAACGATAATAAACATACAATTTATATTAATGCTTTCTGTCTATTTGGTGGAGTTGATATAAAATGACAACATTACAAAAAGTAATAAAATATTTATCTATAATATTTGGCATATTTCTTATATTTGTAATAATATCTAGTATATTGGGAATAGGTTATACAGTAAATAAAATACTAAGTCCAAATAAATATGATGATATAAAAGAAGAAATAACAAATGTAATTGATGATATAAAAGATAATACTAATGATAATAGTAATAATGAAGAACCTACCAAAGATATAGAACTTACACAAGAAGAATTTAATAATATTAAAATAGATTTAACATATAGTGATTTAGAAATAAATACTGGGGAATTTAAAGTAGAAACTAATAGTGATAATATAGTTACTAAAATAAAAGATAAAACACTTATTATAAAAGAAAAAAATACTTGGAATATTAAATTTAAAAATAAACAAAAAGTTATATTATACTTACCAAGTAACATAGAATTAACTGAAGTAGAAATAAATAATGGTTCAGGTAAACTATATATAGCAAGTATAATAGCAAATAATATCGATTTAGATTTAGGAGCAGGTTCCACTAATATTGATAATATTATTGCAAGTAATACAGATATAGATACTGATGCAGGAACATTAAATATTGATGATGGTATTATTAATAACCTTGACTTAGATTTAGGAGTAGGTAAAACTACCATTAATGCTAAATTAACAGGTAAAAATAAAATAGATATTGGTGTAGGTAGTTTTTACTTAAATGTTTTAGATAATATATCTAACTATAAATTAAAATTAAATAAAGGTATAGGTACAATAAAAGTAAATGATGAAGAAATAAAAAATGATACCACAATAGGTGCTGGAGATAATATAATTAATATATCTGGTGGAGTAGGCAGTATTAATATAGATTTTAAGGAGTAATAATATGGGAAGTTTATTTAAAGCAGTTTTTCCTTGGTTAATAATAGGAATAAGTATTATAGTTATAGTAGTTAATAATAAGAAAAAAGAAAGTAATTATTTAGTGCATGGTATGATTTATGGTACTTTATTAGGTAGTATAATAGGTCTAACATTAAAATACATAATTAAATTAAAGGCAGATGTAGGATTATATATTGCAATATGTTTCTTATTTGGTGAAGTATTAGGTACATTAATAAAAAAAGAATATAAAAATGAAAAGAAATAAAGAATACTAATTATATCTTTATTTATAGGTATTAATGCCATAATAGAATCTGGTTTAATGTTTATTGATAAAACAGGTAGTTTACTTAAAATGAATTGCTTATTAATTTATTTTAAAGAACTACCTTTAAGTAACGTTTTATTTAGTGATTATCTGTTTTCCGGTATTTGCTTATTAATAATAAATGGTATTACTAATATAGTAGAATCTATTATGTTAATTAAAAATAAAAAATATCTTAAGATTTAGAAATGATATTTGGTATTTTATTAATGTTATGGATAATAATACAATTTATTATATTACCATTTAATTTATTATCATTAACATTCTTTATACTAGGATTAATTCAAACTATATTAGCATACATTTGCAAAGTTCGTTATATCCAAAGTGTATTTAAAATTAACTATGATGAATATAAAAATATAAATAAAGATAAATTTGATATAAAAGAAGGTATCTATACCGATCCAGAAGTATATACCGGTATAGATAATAAAGATTTAGAAATATTTGATAAGAACTTTCCACATAAAGAAAAATTGAAATTAGAAGGACAATTAGAATGAATATCTTTATAATTTTTATGTTTATTAGCATTTTCCTATGTTATAATTAATTTTATTTTAGATAGTACTTCACCCATTAGTGAAGTAGAAGCCATTCTAATAGATAAAATATAGAAACAACATATCAAGAAAAAAGCATAGTAAATAATAATTATATCTTAATATTTAAATTTAATAATATTATTAACAATATTTTAGTAAAATATAGTATGTATAAAAATGTAATATCAAAGATAAAGGAATATTAACTTATCAAAGAAATAGATTTGTAGATTTTAAAAGGAGTACGAAATGATAGAAATTAAAAATGTAAGTAAAAGTTATAATGGTAAAAAGAAAGCCTTAGATAATGTAAGTTTTAAAGTTAATGATGGAGAAATATTTGCATTCATTGGACATAATGGTGCAGGTAAAACAACTTTAATTAAATCAATGATTGGAATATTAGATTTTGACGAAGGAGACATTTTAATAGATAATAAATCAATTAAAACTAACACGATAGAGTGTAAAAAAATAATGTCCTATGTACCAGATAATCCTGATATGTATGAAAATATGAAAGCCATAGATTTTATTAACTTTGTTTGTGATATGTATGAAACACCTTATGAAATAAGAAAAAATAATATAGATAAATATGCTAAAATGTTTGAATTAACTGATAAATTAAATAATGATATATCAAGTTTTAGCCATGGTATGAAACAAAAAGTTGCCTTAATTGCAGCCTTAGCACATGATCCAAAAATATTAATAATGGATGAACCATTCGTAGGATTAGATCCAAAAGCAGTATATGATGTAAAAGAAATAATGAAAGAAATGACTAAATCAGGTAAAACAATATTCTTTTCTACCCATATCCTTGATGTAGCAGAAAAACTATGTGATAGAGTAGCAATTATAAAAAATGGTAAAATAGTAAAAATAGGTAAAATGAAAGATATTAAAGGTGATGAATCCTTAGAAGAAGTATTCCTAGAATTAGGAGATAAATAATGAAAATAATATCTTTATTAAAAGCAGTACTTACCGAAGACATGAATATGTTTAAGTATAGTTCTAAAAAAAATACTACTAAATTTAAAAAAATGTTATTACCTATATTCTTATTTCTAGTAGTAGTATCTTCGATACTTAGTTATTCAATTTTAATAGGAACAGAATTAAATAAAGTAAATCTTAACTATGTACTTTTAACAATGTTTGTATTTATAGTAACTTCATTAACATTTATCCAAGGAATATATAAATCACAAAGTATTTTATTCGAAGCAAAAGATAATGATTTATTATTCTCTCTACCAATAAAAAAATCTCATATATTATTTGTAAGAATATTCAAATTATTATTATTTCAATTTATTTATAACTTAATGTTTTTATTACCAGCATTTATTGCCTATATTTATTTTGAACATCCAAGTATTAACTTTTATATCATATCTATAATTTATAGTATACTTATACCTATAATACCTACAGTTATATCTTCCTTAATTGGATATATCGTTAAACTAATATCTAGTAAGAGTAAAAGTAAAAAAATAATTCAATCACTAGTTACTTGCATAGTATTTCTAGGAATATTCTTTCTATCATTTAATTTAGATAGTTTTGTAAGTGATATTGCTAAAAATGCTAATAGTATTAATGATATGATAACAAAAATATATTATCCCGTAGGATTATATATAAACTTAATAACTAACTTTAATTTATTAGATTTAATTAAATTACTTTTAGTTAATATAATACCTTTAATATTATTCATAATTATATGTCAACATTATTACTTTAAAATTATCTCTAATTCCAAAAATATAAGTATAAAATCAAAAAAATATAACAAAGATAATATCAAAGTAAATAAACCAATAATATCCTTAGTAAAAAAAGAATTAAATAAATTTACTTCCTCAGTAACATTAATGTTTAATAGTGGTTTTGCTTTATTCCTATTAGTAATAGTATCTGTACTTTTATGTATTAAAGGAAGTAGTGTATTTGATTATATCTTATCTAGTTATGGTATAGAAACAGATTTAAGTATAAATATATTATATTACTTTCTAATAATGTTTACTTGTATGATGACTTCAATTACATCTTCTTCAATATCTCTAGAAGGTAAAACCATTAATATTACAAAAAGTATGCCTATAAGTGAAAAAAATATATTAAAATCTAAAATATTACTTTGTTATGTAATTGAAATACCTTTTATTATAGTATCATTAATTATATTTATAATTAAATTTAATCCTAGTTTAATTTATATTTTATCATATGTATTACTAGCAATATTTTCTATTTTATTTACTTCATCATTAGGATTAATAGCAAATCTAAAATACCCTAAAATGGAGTATTCAAGTGATGTTGAAGTAGTAAAACAAAGTACCTCAGTAATGATATCAGTATTCTCAGGAATGGCTATATTTATACTAAGTATACTTACAGTATTTTATTTTAATAAATGGCTATCTTTAAATATATTACTAATTATTAATTTAGTTATAATTATATTATTAAGTTTAATTTTATATTCTATTTTATTAAAAATAGGACCAAAAGAATATAAGAGTATTAATGTTTAAATAGGTTGAAAATATAGTTTATATGTGATAAAATAATAACCAAAAAGGAGATATATATATGAATTTAAAAAACAAGCTATTAGAAATTAGGGAAGATATTTTAACAAAATTCTCTGTAAATAAAGATTTTGAATTTGATGCTGTATTTGAAGATCATCCAATTGGTAATCAAAATATATATAGATTATACTATGTTGATTATCATAGAATTGGACAAGGCTATGGAATGAAGAATAACAATATTGGTATCATTAATTGGAACTTTGAACCATTTATGTTCCCTAATGGAATGACTAGAGAAGAAGGATTTAAAGTATTATCATATTTTACAGATGTTATAGAAAAAAAAGAAGATATAGATGTTGGTTCATTTAAATCAGTTAAAACACTAGATGAAAATATAGCTCTAGGAAGAATAGGATTTACTAAAGTTAAAGAAAATGATGAAAATAAAATACTAAATTTATTTACAGTTAGTGGAAGAGTATTATTGTTTAAAAAAAGTGACTTATATCAAAAATATTTTGAATGGTACTCTGAAAATGTAACATTAAATGAAGTAAAAGAAATCTATACAAAATATAATATGGAATTTAAAGATGTTTTATTTCCAGAAGATAAAAAAGTGTATATAAAAACATTAAAGAAAGATAATAAATAATTATTTAAAATATATGATTAATTTCATATATTTTTTAATTAATATAATAAAAAATGTAAAAAAGAATTAACCTACTTGTAAAAGAAAATAAAATTATGTTATTATATACCTAAGGAAGTTGATAAAATGAAAGAAATAGATATTAATAAATTACCTAGAAAAAAAACATATGAATGGTTTAGAAAATTTGATTATTCAACATATGGAGTAACTGTTAAAGTAGATATTACTAAATTAGTTAAACACTGTAAAGAAAATAAAGAATCTTTCTTTATAGATATGCTATATATAATAGTAAATGCTTTAAATAGTGTTAAAGAACTAAGAATGAGGTTATATAATGGTAAACCAGTTATATATGATGATATAAATCCTGCAGTAACTGTTATGACAAATAATGAAGTGTTTGAGAATGTTAGATTTAAAAATTATCATAATTTTAAAGAATTTTATAAAGTTGCAAGAACTTTAATTGATGAAGCAAAAAATGAAGAAAAACTAAATGATAACAACTATAATCCTGATAAAATAATGGATGAATACTATGTAACATGTTTACCATGGATAGATTTTACAAATGTAACACATCCTTATCCAAGTGATATAGACAATCAAACAATACCTAGAATATGTTGGGGAAAATATACATTAAATAATGATAACTATGAAATGATGTTAAATATAAGCGTAAGCCATATTTTTGTAGATGGATTACACTTATCAAAAGTATTTGATAAAGTAAATGAATTGTTAGATAATACCAAAGAAATATTAAAATAGGAGGCACATTATGAGAATAAATTATTTATTTAGTGGATTAGATAAAGTTAATGGATTTACTAAAAAGCAAAAAGAATTTTTAAAAAAAGATATAAAAAATAATATGAATATAGTATTTATTGCATCATCATTTGATAATTATGAAAGAAATGACATAAAGCATAAAGAATTAGTAAAATTATTTAATGATATTAATATAAAATTTAATAGTATATATTTAATAGATAATAGAGTTGATAGTAACAAATCTAAAGAACTAATAAAAAAGTCTGATATTATATTCTTAATGGGAGGAGATCCTAAAAAGGAAATGGACTCAATTATTGAATATGACTTAGTAAGTGATATAAAAACTAAAGAAGGAATAATAATAGGAGTAAGTGCAGGATCAATGAATCAAATTACAAATGTTATTTATAAAGATGAGATAGAAAATAATATAATAGTAAAATATAAAGGTTTAGGATTCTTTAATACAAATATTTATCCACATGTAGATATTAATAATAAAGAATATTTACAAGAAATATTTGAAGTATCTAAATATGGTAAAATATTATGTTTACCAAATAGTTCATTTATTAGAATTGAAAATAACAAAGTAGATATAATCGGAGAACATTATTATATAGAATATAGTAATTAATAAAATAAGATAAAAAATATAGTAAAAATATTAATTTTATGTTATACTTTATATAGAGAAATAAAAAGTAGGTGAACATATGAATTTAGATATGAATAAAATAAATAAATTAGTATCTAGTAAATCATTAGCAAAAGATAGTTTAACCGAAGAAGAATATGATTTTATTAGAATGATTTATAATACAATTATAGATTCTGAAGATTATGAAATATCTACAAAAATGCTTTCTAATATATATGATATGAAAGAAAGTGAAGTAAAATATTTAAAAAATGTTTATTATTCATTTCTTGCTACCAAAGAAGAAAAACAAGCGTATTTATATGTTAGAAATGAACTCATGAATAAAAATAGAAAAAGCAGAGGATTTGCTAATATTAGTATAATTATTTCTCTATTAATATTATTAATTACTTTTGGTATTTATTTAGGATATATTTTATATAATTTAATATAGATGGAGGTAAAATTATGAGTATTATACAAAGTATTATTTTAGGAATTATTCAAGGATTAACAGAATTTTTACCTGTTAGTTCATCAGCACATTTAAATTTGTTTCCTTGGATGTTTGGATGGAAAGAATTACCAGATTCATTTGATGTTGCCTTGCATTTAGGAACATTACTTGCAATATTGATTTATTTTTATAAAGATTGGATTAATTTAATAGTAGGAGGTTTCAATCAATTAAAAGGTAAAAAAAGTACTGATGGAAAGATTTTTTGGAGACTAGTAGTGGTAACTATTCCTGCAGGAATACTTGGAATAGTATTACAAAAAATCAGTGAAAAATTAATAACTACTTTAAATGCAGAAATGATTGCCATTGCAATAGCATTGATAGTAATGGGTATATTGCTGTATATTACAGATAAAAATAGTGAATCTAATGTTTCGTTAGAAAAAATGAATTTTAAATCATCATTTCTAATAGGAATATCACAAGCCTTAGCAGCAGCATTTCCTGGAGTATCAAGATCAGGTATTACAATGACTGTAGCAAGATATTTAAAAGTAGATAGAGAAAGCGCTGCAAAGTATTCGTTCTTGTTATCAGGACCAATGGTAGCAGCAGCAGTTTTGGTTAGTATAAAAGATTTTACTTTTGATGCTTCATTTGTAGCAGGAGTATTAACAAGTTTTATATCAGGATTATTAGTAATTAAATTTTTGATGAATTACTTAAAAAAAGGAAGTTTCAAAATATTTGCAATTTATAGAGTAATCTTAGGAATTATAATAATAGGAATTGTCTTATTTAGATAATTTCTTTCATGCCTTTTTAGTTCAGTGGTAGAATAGAAGCATGGTAAGCTTCAGAGGACAGTTCAATTCTGTCAAAAGGCACCATAGGGAAATCCACTCGAACTTTTTGAGTCTAAGTAATAAATGCTAACTAGAAATAGTTAGTTTTTTGTTATTTAAGAAAGGAAAGTAATTGAGTATGGCAATAAAAACTAAAGAACTTGTAATAAGCGAAGAATTAAAAAGAAAGATAGAAATGATTTGTAGGTTTACTTATGTAGAATATGAATTAATTAATGGTAATATTAAATCTATTAAAAATATAAATATTGCTACGGTTAAACTTCATATAGTAAAAATTAAAAGTATTGATTATTTAATATTTGATGATTTTGATGAAATTTTTATAAATGGCAAAAGAACTAAACACCCTACATATTATGAAAACGATGGTAAGAGCCTAATTAGTTGCTCTATTTCTACACATGAATGTACTGTAGTTGAGTAACAACAACTTTTGATCAAATAACGAAAAAATAATATGAAAATGCAATCAATATGATAGCCTACAAAGAAAATCAGTAAATTTGACTTTCTTTGTTTTTTTTGTTATAATTTATAAGTCTTTATACTTTATATAAAAAAGGAAGGAGAAAAAATTGAGTAAAATAAAATTATTTGCTCTTGGAGGGCAAAATGAAAATGGAAAAAATATGTATATTATCGAAATAGATAAAAACATATTAGTTTTTGAAGCAGGACTTAACTATTCAACTGATGAAACTTTAGGAATAGATTATGTTATTCCTAACATTGATTACTTAAGAAACAATAAAGAAAGAATTAAAGGTATTTTTTTAACACATGGACATGATGAAAATGTAGGTGCTTTAGCAGATATCCTACCAGATTTAAAAGGAATAAAAGTATATGGTTCTAAATTTACAATAGATTTAGTAAAAGAGGAATTAGGAACATACAATATAGATACATCTGATTTAGTAGAAATAAAACCATATAGACCATTAAATATAGATAAAATAATTGTATTTCCAATGCAGTTTTCACATTCAATTCCTGGTAATTTAGGATATGCAATATATACAGATGATGGAGTAATTATGTATACAACAGATTTTGTATTTGATTCACTTATGGATGGAAATTATAGAACAGATATAGGTAAAATAGCATATATTGGTAAACAAAAAGTATTATGTTTAATAACAGAAAGTATGTATGCTGCAAAAGAAGGATTTACTAGTCCAAATCATAGAATTTATAATATAATTAGAGAATGTTTAAATAAAAGTCAAGGAAGAATTATTTTTAATGTATTAAATTCCCATTTATATATAATACAAGAATTATTTAATGAAGTATCAAAGACAGAAAAAAAGATAGTAGTAATGGGTAAAAAATTACAAAATCTAATAAACAACGGAATAGCAAATGGGTATTTAAGTATTGATAAAAGATTCATCGGAGATTTATCTAATTTAAATGATAAAAATGCTGTAATATTAAATTCTAATGAAAGAGAAAAACCATATTATAATATAATTAAAATAGTAAATGGTTATGATAAATTTATTAAATTAAATGAAACAGATACTGTATTTTTATCTACACCAGTATATGAAGGTATAGAAAAAACATATTATCATTTACTTGATGAATTAGCAAAAAAAGGATGTAATATAGTAACATTATCACCAAAGAAAGTATTAAATTATCATGCATCAAGTGAAGATTTAATGTTATTAATTGATCTGCTTAATCCAAAATATTATTTTCCTGCTAGAGGAGAGTATCGTTATATGGTAGCAAATGCAGCTTTAGCAGAGAAACAAGGAATACCTAAAGAAAATATTATTCTTAAATTAAATGGTGAAGTAGCGGTAATAGATGGTGGTAAATTAGTAGAAAGTTTTGAAAAAGTCCCATCAGGTTCTATCTTAATAGATGGTAATAGTAGTGATGATGTTGGAGAATTAGTAATAAAAGATAGAGAAATGTTATCTAATAATGGAATAATGATTGTATCTGTTGCAATAAATAAAAAGACTAAAAAAATGTTAGCGGCACCAGAAATACTAACTAGAGGATTTATTTATGTTAAAGATAGTGCAGAATTAATTAAAGAATTAAAAGAAATGATTACAAATATAATTATAAATAATACAAGAAATAATTATATTGAGTATGGTAAAGTTAAAAGTTCTGTAAGAGAAGAACTAAGTAAATTTTTAATAGCACAAACTGGTAATAAACCTATGATTATTACAGTAGTTCAAGAAATATAAAAGTATTTTAATTTAAGATACTTTTTTTCTTGATTAATAAACCATTTTTTTGTATAATTTATATAGAGGTAATACAAATGAATGAAAAGAAGAAAGAAACATTATATACAATAATATCAGTAATTGCTTTAATAATAGTAATTATAGGTATAGTAGTAGCATTTATAAATTATAAAAATATGTAAGGAGTGATAATTATGATGGAATTAGGAATAGAAGAAGCAAGAAAGACAATGAATAACAATATAGGAGGACCTTTTGGCGCAGTAATTACTGATAAAGATAATAATATAATTGCAGTAGCATCAAATACAGTATTAGGTAGTCATGATCCGACAGCACATGCTGAAATCAATGCAATAAGGAAGGCTGGAGAAAAATTAAAAACTCACGATTTATCAGGTTGTAAAATATATGCAACAGGATATCCTTGTCCTATGTGTATGAGTGCAATAATTTGGTCTAACATAAAAGAAGTATATTACGGAACAAATCTAAGTGATGCTGAAAAAATTGGATTTAGAGATGATTTCATTTATGAATATTTAAAAGGCAATAATAAAGATTTATTAAAGATAAGCAATATAGAACATGATGAATGTTTAGAATTATTTAAAGAATATTCTGAAAAAAATAAACAAATATATTAAAGGAAAAATTACAATAACCTTGTGATTTTTTTCATAATCAATAGACAATTACATATAATTTTGATATAATTTAGTTAGAAAGGAATAGTTATGGAAGTATGGATTTGGTTAGGTATAATTGTTATACTTAGTATATGGGAAGCTTTAACTGTAGGATTAGTATCTATTTGGTTTATAGCATCAGGTATAGTTAGTTTAATATTATCATTATTTAATGTAGACTTTATAATATGTTTTGGAGTTTTTGTAATATTAGGTACTATACTCATGATTACTACTAGAAAGTATTTGTTAAAATTATTTAAAGTAAAAAATACTAAAACTAACATAGATAGAATTATTGGTATGAAAGGAATAGTAACAAATATTCTTGATAATTCAATTTATGAAGTAAAAGTAGATGGTAAAGTGTGGAATGCTTATTCTAATGAAGAATTAAAAGTTAATGATTATGTAAGAATACTAGAAATTAATAGTGTTAAATTAAAGGTAGAGAAATGGAGTGATAAATAATGCCTGTATTAATAGTTATATTAGTTATTGTATTGGTATTGGTACTACCAAATATTAAAATTGTACCACAAGCTAAAAGATATGTAGTAGAACGCTTAGGAAGTTATTATACAACTTGGGAAAATGGATTACATTTTAAAGTTCCTTTTATAGATAGAATTGCTAATGTTGTTAGTATAAAAGAACAAGTTTTAGACTTTGCACCTCAACCAGTAATTACTAAAGATAATGTTACTATGCAAATAGATACTGTTGTATATTTACAAGTAACAGATGCTAAATTATATACCTATGGAGTAGAACGTCCAATCGGTGCAATTGAAACATTAACTGCAACCACATTAAGAAACTTAATTGGAGAATTAGAATTAGATCAAACTTTAACTTCAAGAGATATAATTAATTCTAAAATGAGAGTTATTCTAGATGAAGCAACAGATCCATGGGGAATTAAAGTAAATAGAGTAGAAGTTAAAAATATTTTACCTCCACATGATATTCAAGAAGCAATGGAAAAACAAATGCGTGCAGAACGTGAAAGAAGAGAAA
>OJAW01001512.1_pt1 | contig 13271 bp, 17 predicted proteins | sample 1589151 | NCBI WGS metagenome assembly OJAW01 (sample SAMN03283290) | human gut metagenome | biome: human-associated habitat; material: feces | host: Homo sapiens | place: Peru | collected 2012 | reverse complement strand
GACTTTCAGTTTTCAAGACTGACGCATTAAGCCATCTCTGCCACTGTGTCATATATTTGGATGCACCTTCAAGACTCGAACTTGAAATTTCAACAGTCAAAGTGTTGTGTTCTACCATTTAAACTAAGATGCAATATTAGAACTCGCTAGGAAAGTTCTGGAGAAATGTAAAAATAAAATATTCGAAAGGAGGTCTGCCATATTCAACCAAACATAACAAACTATATATTATCAGTTACCTAGCATACTGGTAATAACATAATAAAAAGAATAGACATTTAAAACATCTATTCTTAAAAAGTGGTTTCCTTGGATTTGCCTTTCGGCTTTTTTACTATTGCTATTATACTATATATATTTGTATAATACTATGTACTATACTACGAACTTTTTATGAACTCTTATATATTTATCATTTTTTGAGTTGCTTTATCTATTATTTTTTGAAAATTCCTCAATTTTTGTATTCTAATACCTTTTGTAATTCACGTGCATACCAAAATTCATTATTATATTCATCAATATGTTTTATATTCTCAAAAATACTATTAGTATTTTTATTTTCTATTTCTTGCATTATTACCTCCTTTTAATAAGTTATACTATATCGCCTTTTCTTCTCTTTTTTACCAATTTTTTATTATCACCTAATATAGAATTTCTTATCATATTTAAATTTTCAGAAAAACCTTGCATATAAATATAATATCTATAATCAAAGCTACAAATATCATCATCGGTAATTCTTTCAACTTCATCTATCTTTAGTTCTATAATAGTTTCTTTGCCAAAAATAGTTTTAATTAAATGTTTACTTATATATCTTCCTTTAGAATCAATATATATAGTATCCGACATCCAGCCTCCATGTAATTCTAAATTTATAAATAAATGTTCATCATCATTAACTTCGATTTTAAAATATCCATAATCTATTGTATCTGACATTAAAACATCTTTAGCAAAACTATTAGTATCAGAAATTATTTTTAACAAATAATTATCAGAATACTTATTAGTTAAAATTTCTTTTCTCTTTTTTATAAATGACTTAGTATTATCCATTGGCCAACAATAAAAATTAACTAAGTAGTTTTTATATTCTTCTAAAGATATCGCATTATTTATGTTATCTCTATTTAAATTGTTTTCTAAATACCTTACTATTTTATTATGTTCTTTAGCATATTCAATCTCAGACTTAGTACTATCACCAATATAACCACCTACATTTATAACAAAAATTTCATCGGCCATATCAATCTTTCTTTTATGCATATCGTCTAACATTTCTTTAGTCCTAGTAAGAGTTCCTTCATCCATATTTTCCCATACTTCAGAATCTCCGGCATGACCGAATAACCCTACCGAAATTACAATATTTCCTTGTAATGTCAACTCTTTTTGTACCTGCAAAAACGCATCTTTAAATCTAGTAGAACCACATAATGTTATCACCTTATAATTGCCAATCATACACTAGTCACCTCGTCTTAATTATAATATATATGGTAACATAAAGTCAATTCTTTGGTAAGATTATTACCAAAGAAAAAAGAGCATAACAAATATTATGCTTTTATACTATTGATACTTCTTAATATCCTCTATTCTAGCAGCAAAGTAAGGTTTATCTTTACTCTCTTCTTTTAAGAATAAAGCAAAAGTATTATCAACATTAAAATATCTAGGTTCATTCATATTAGGCATAGCCGTTGTCTTCATGTCAGTAGCGGCTTCACTCTTAATCTTGCCACCCTTTTCATCTAATGAAAAACTAATTGTCTGAATAGCGGTATCAATAATATACTCCTTACCATCTTTAGATGTAAATATCTTATTAGACAATTCAGTATATTCTTTTTTAACATTAAAGTCAATCATTGGAGCTTTAAATTCATCATTCTTTTCAAAATTTTTATTACCCTTATAATCATTATTCTCAGTAATCATATTATTATATATTTCATTAAATGTTTTACCATCTGGATTCTTATATAAAATAACCTCATCACCATTCTTAGTATGTAATTTAATAGCAAAGTTATCTTTATCATTATAAAATAATACCTCAATTTGTTTTCTTACCTCATCAGTAGATTTCTTATCAATACCAAAGTATTTAACATTATCATAATTACCAAACCTATCATTACTTAAAATACTAAATTTCTTATTATATTCAAATTCTCTATATAACATTGCATAAAAGAAATACCTATCATTATTACTACTAAGATCATCCTGCTCCCAACTAAAACTATCAAGTATATCACTTGTTTGATTAAACTTTTCCTTAATACCTTGCTCAATTTCTTTCTTTAAACTCAATGTTTTAAAACCATATTTTTTATAATAATATTCTTCAGATATCATTGAAGTATTAAAATCCTTTTTATTTAAATTAGTTACCATATCATTATTATCTTCAAATAAAATATCTTGTCCTACCACTTCATTAATCATATCATTCCACACTAATTGAAAAGTTCCACACCAAGTACTATCACTATTTACCATATCGTTCATCGTAGGTACTACTTCTACACTCTCAGTTACTATTTTATTTTTACTATTTTTTAAAACCAAGAAATAAAATAAACATAATAATATTACTACTATCACAATTACACTACCTATTAATGCTTTCTTTTTCATATGCATTCTCCTTTACAATTTAATAATAACATGACTACAATCTTTTGTCTAGAAGAATATATTAAATTTTATTAAAATAAATATCAAAATAAAGAAAGGTTTTCCCTCTCTTTATTAATTTTAATTATTTGTAATTCAATTATCTAAGCTGATGGGCCTGTTGGTCCAGTAGGACCTGTCGGACCGGTTGCACCAGTTTCACCTTGTATTCCTTGTGGGCCTGTTGGACCTTGAGGAATTGTTAAATTTAAAACATAATTAGGTGCTGTTCCGGTTATTGATGCTGTAGCTTCTGTACCCGGTTCTCCAGTCGTAACCGTTCCAATTTCTAAAGTTGGAGTTTCTCCGTCTGCTCCAGTTGGTCCCGTTGCACCTGTCGGACCTGTCGCTCCAGTTAAACCTTGTATTCCTTGTGCTCCAGTTGGTCCCGTTGCACCTGTTGGACCTGTTGGCCCTGTTGCTCCAGTTAAGCCTTGTATTCCCTGTGCTCCAGTTGGTCCAGTTGCACCTGTTGGGCCTGTTGGGCCTGTCGGACCTGTCGCACCAGTAGCACCACCTGATGGTCCGGTTGGGCCTGTTCCTCGATAAAATAAATCATCTAATAGAATTAATTGTAATTTCAAGCATATTCTCTTATTAATACAAATAAAAACAAGCCAGTTGACTTGTTTTTATTTTTTTAATGTTAAGCTCTTTGACTTTTCATCATTTATTTGAAAGGAGCCAATGTTTTCAAAATCTTTAAATGCTGCTATTGATAACATAGAGAAATGTATATCTTTAACACTTAAAATTCTTTCAAAGATATTTAAGTAATCAGTGAGCTTTGGCAAGTTTTCTAATTTATTTAATTCACTTAATAATTCTTTTACTACGTTTGTATTCAAATCTCCTTGTATTTGATAACCAATGTCATCTCTTAAAAACAAACTATAAAAGTTATTACTGTCAGTTATTAATCTTCCAAATTTAAAGCCATAAATTTGATTAGATCTAGTAAAATTTATATTATTAGAATTAAGAGTATACTTTTTTGCTAAAGTTAAATCATATTCTAACGTTTCTTCGTTTGTCTCTTTTGTGATTTTTAGTAAATCAGTTCTATCTGAAGAATATCCATAAAATACAAATAGATTATCATCAGAATCAGTACACCAAAGTCTTATTTTTTTCTCTTTATCATCATCTATTTTATCATAAAAATCAATCTCTGTTTTTCCTTCAAAATTACCTAGTAATTGTAATCCTGTTATCAATTTCAAATATACTTTAGAATTTGATTTCATATCATTTAAAACACTATTGACTTCCTCATTACTTGAAACCAAGTCAAATGTTTTCTTCTTTTTTTCTTTCATTATTTCCCCCTGACTAAAATTTTACTTTTATTATGATTATTTGAATAATATTTATCAATTACACTTGCAATGTATTCCATTTCATTATCTGAATAACGTTGATCTATTGGTAATAAAACCATATTATCTGCTTTTGTTATTTCATCTGTATTAGCACCATTCCAATTTATATTAGCCCATAACCTTAATGAATAGATATTATTAGATTTTAAGTAAGCTCTTAAAGATTCACCGTCAGATACAAATAGTGGATACATATATGTTAACTGTTTTGAAGATAAATCTAATTGATTATATTTTTTTAGTGATTCATAAAGCATCTCATAATTTCTTAATCTATTTTTTAGTACTGTTTCATAATCTATTGCACGTAAATAGTTTTCAGTGAAATTAGACATATAGCATAAATCTTCATTTCTAAAATGTTTATCTGCTTCTAAAAAAGTTGGATAATGGAAGTATTGTCCTGTTTCATCTCTTGATAACATCTCAATCACTTTGTTTAAACTTTTACCTTTAGAGTATTTAGAATTAGGAACTAAATCATTACTAACTATACAAGCTCCATCAGGAACTCCAAAATATTTTCTATAATTGTATATGACATCTACACCGTAATTGTCTTTATTAAAAAAGTCGTGAGTATTATCAACTATTACATATTTATATTTATCAATAATTTTTTGAATATTATCTTTAAATAATCCATAATAATTTACATAGTAAATATAGGTTGTGTCATTTAGTTTGTTTTCATCTATATCTAATGGCATAAAATTATTATCAATATGGTAAAATTCTATTTTTACATTTTCAGATATAGCAACTTCGCTTAATGATTCACATAAGAAATATGGAAGAAATAATGTTGTTATATTTCTTTCATTAATAATATATTTTAAACAATTTCTACCAGAGCTTAGTAGTAAATTTGTATCGTGATAAATATTACCAATTATTTTTTCAAATTTAAAATGACAACCTATTTCTTCCATTTTATTAATCTTCCTTATTTTTCAAGTAATCAGCTAATTCTGTATAAGCATCGGTATTCCAAACGTGGCATCTTTCTTCATCTGGATAATTTCCCATTGTTTTATCATAACCGTCTGGTATGAAAATGAAATCCCAACTCCAACCATACGTACCAGATTTTTCTTTTGCTATTTTTCCTTTGGTAATAGACTTAAATACAATAGGATCTTTTCCATATTCACAATATGCAAATGCTTCCATAAAACAAGCATTTCTATTATCAACTCCCTCAAGAAGTTTTAATAGTCCGTCTTCGCCAAGTCTTTCATCTACATAATGTGTATATGGTCCCGGGAAGCCACCTAATGCTTCTACATATAATCCTGTATCGTTTTTTAATACCGCACATTTTAATTTGTCACTTGCTTCTTTAGCAGAGTGCATTGCAACTTCTTCAACAGTATCAGCTTGAATCTCTGTTGTTTCCATTTTTACATTGTCAACTTCAATTCCTAATGGTTCCAATATGTTTTTAGCACTCATTATTTTAGACCAATTTCCAGTCACATAAGTTATTTTTTTCATAAATATATATCATCTCCTTCTTTAATTATATCATATAATTGGTAATTTTTGTTTTTATCATTTTAAATTTTACTTCTTTTCTATTACAAATAACCAAAAGGCTTTAGGTTTTAACCATTTTTTTACTTCAAATATTCTTCTATATAACTTGTAGTAGTGAAAACTTGTTTGTTCTACTAATTTTCCACCAGCTTTATTAATAAGTGATTTCCATTCTTTTAATGTTAGTCCGCGTTCATTACCTAGCATTTTTTCATTCATATTAAAATATGTGCTTGGTATTCCAAAAATAACATATTTAGAAATATTCATTTGTTGCTTTAAAATTTCAATTATTTCTTCATCAGTAAAATGTTCTAAAACACCATTACTGTATGATACATCAAAAGTATTTGGTTTATATTTTAAATTAAGTATATCACCTTGTTCGTATTTACAAGGGGATATAATATTTGATTGTTTTGCTATTTCGCAAGCATAATTTAAAACTGCTTGACTTAAATCAAGTGCAATAACATCTAGTCCTAATTTTTGTAAATATCCTGCCATTAATCCAGTACCGCAACCCATTTCAATTACTTTTTTGTTCTTAGCATATTGAATCACTTTATTAATAAATTTTTTCTTATATTTAAGTTTATACTCAATATAATCATCAGGTTTATCAAATTCTTCTATATCTATCTTGTATAATTCATACCATTTATCATCTTCTGTTTTCTTTTTATCTTCTATTATTTCGTTAATTTTTTTTGTTATTTTGTTGATTATTTCTTCTTCAGTATCATTATTTTCAATAACTAAAAGACTGTATTCACTATTATTATATCTAATAAAATCTTTTAATTTATCATTAAACTTTTTAAATGTTTCTTTTTCTTGCTTTGTAAATTTTCTATTATCTCTTTCTTGTGAACGTTTTAAAGATGTTTTTAAATTTATATCAAAGTATATCAATAAATCAATTTTTCTTTCACCAGACTTCATACAAGAGAGTACATTATTCATAAACTCTTGTGAATTATTTATATTGTTTTCTAATAATACAGATTGATACGAATATACAGAACAATAATTTCTATCAAATAAATTTATATCATTATTTTCACTATATAATTTTTCTCTTAAAAACAAATAATCTGCTGCTTGTACTAACGTCTCATATCTTAATGTGTTAAAATTTTCTTTTAATGATACTAATGCGTTATCATCAAACATTGCTTTAATAACTTTATATAGTGGGGAACTTTTATCTATGTCATTTGTTATTCCGACTTTATATTTTTTATCGTATATCTTTTTTATTTTTTTTATGATTGTTGTTTTTCCTGCACCAGTTGATCCTTCAAATACTACATTAATCATTTTTATTACCTCCAAAAGTAAAAGTTATATCTGGAACAATATCAATAAATCCATTATAACAATATCCTTTTTTAAAATTATACAACCCATAATCCTTATTCTCTATATCATTTTCTTCACAGAATACTCCGCCAAAATCATATTTCGGTATTTTGTTATTAATACAATACTTAATAGCTTCCCATTGCATATTATACATTCCTAATAAATTTCTATTTTCAGTTGAACTAACTCCGTATAAATATATTAATTTATTATTATAAATAATATCGATACTCATTGCTAGAGGCATATTCTTATACCAAACTTCTAAAAAAATTAAGTTATCATTATAAGTTGATATAAGTTTTTTGAAATATTCAATAGTATGTGGCTTGAATTTATGTCTTTCTGATGTTTGAATATATAGTTTGTAGAAATTATCTAAATCTACTTCTTTTGAAATTTTACTTGTTAATTCCTTACGATATGATCTTCTTGTATTTTGCCTAAACTTACTTGGTAGTTTTTTTATAAGTTCTTCTTCATTAAATATTATATCCATAATTGCTAATTTACAAGAATCAAGCAAATTACTATAATCATTATTTTGTGTAATCCTATAATTGTATTCACTTGAAATCTTTTTTAAATCTATTTCATTTATATATGGATTAATTACAAGTGTTGTGTATTTTTTTATTGATAGCCATTCTTTTATATTTTTTAAGAATAAATTTATTAAATCAAAATTAGAATTTTTTAATACAGGTCCTCGCGGTGCATATAAATATTTAACATTATTTTTCTCTTTCTCTAGCAAATTACAACTCCATATTATTTCTTCATTTTCAACATAGTATATAAAATATTTTGTTTTTTCATTTCTAATAATATTCCATTCAATACTTTGCATATAATCGGAATCAGAGTTATTTGCTAAAAACTTTTTAATTTTACTAACTTCTATTTTGTCATCTAAATTCAATTCGTAAATCATTTTTAGCGCCTTCCTTTATAAAAGTTAGTTATAAAATCTTTGTTTTTAGCTAGTACTAATCTTTTTTGTTTTGATTCTTCCTTTTGATTTACAATATCCATAAAGTCATCTGTTGTTGTTTTCATATCATTAGTCAATGATAACAATAAATAATCATATTTTAAGGCATAATTCATAGTTTCTTGAATACCTAGTAAATATCTTTCCTTCCCACGATCTCCTAATCTACGTAGCAATTCTTCTTTTGTAGGTGGCATAAGATAAATCATAGTTGTATCTTCATACATCTTCTTAATTTCCTTTGCTGATGAATAGCCAACATTAAACATTAAATGATATTCTTTCAATTTTTCAAATTCGCTTTTAGGTACTCCATAATAATTATTATTATAAATACAATATTCTATTAAACCATCTGTTGAAATTAAATTTTCAAATTCTGCTTTACTAACAAAATACATTCTTCCAACTTCAATTTCTCTTTTAGCTCTAGTTGTTATTCCAGTGGCTTCCAAAAAAGTTGGATATTCCTTTTCGATATATTCTATAAGTTCCGATTTTCCACTGCCTGATGGGCCAGAAATTACAATAGGATTATTTCTCGTATCAATCATTATAAACACCTCCCAAATGTTAAATTATTATTTTATTTCTCTTAAATCTGTTTCCCAGAAAAAGTAAACCCAATCATCTTCTGTTATTTCATAAGCATATTTAATATCTACATCATTATTTGGTATTTCAATTTCTTTGAAGCCATTATCAATTATCAAAGAATATACCCCAAGAACTTCTTTTCCTCTTTGTTTTAATATATCAATAACACCATTTGTAGTTGTTCCTTTATAAATTATGTCTTCAAATAATATACATTTTGTTTTAGAGTTATCTATATTATCACTCATATATCTAAATTTACCGTAATCGTGACAATTATCTGAATTACTCATTTGTGTTTGAATCATTGATACTTTTCTTACTCCTAATAAATGTGATAACGTAACTAACATAGGTAAACCACCTCTAGCCATACCTATTAATTCGATATTATCTTCATCTAAGTTGTAATTTTTTTTAATTTCCTCAGCCATAACTTTACAAGCATCAATATAATGCTCGTAGTCAAATTTTACGATCTTGTTATTTGACTTTAATGTTTTTTGTTCTTCATTTAATAAACATTTTTTCATCATTAATCACTCCAATTCCTTATTATTTTTTATTTTTGTTGTTATTAGCATAAATGGTGTATCTAATATTGCTATGATCCATTTAAAAATTATCATAGTAATCATTAAAGATCTAATATCATTAAGTTTCATTGTTCCTACAAAAGCAATTAAAACAAATATAGTAGTATCTAATACTTGACTAATTATTGTACTAACATTATTACTTATCCAGACTTTATTATATTTCTTTTTTAACTTTTCATATAAGTAGGCATCACAACGTTGGCTAAAACAATATGCGGTTAAACTTCCTAATGTTATACGTGGAATAAAATTAAATATTGTTTCAAAAGCATTTTGTGAAAAATCAGAATTAGACGGTGTGTATTGCAAAAATAGATACATTAAAATAGTGAATAATATCATAAAAACAAAACTTAAATTTGTTGCTTCTGTTGCTGAACTTCTACCGTATTTTTCACTTATAATATCGGTTGTAAGAAACAAAGCTCCGTATGATATATTTCCTAATGAAATTGTTAATCCAAATATTTCTGATAGTTTAATCGTTTGAATATTACAGATAACAACCAACAAACACATCCAACTATATAATCCAAATTTTCCAAATCTTTTATATATCACCAAAGTTGCAGAAAATGAAATTATAAGATATAATAGAGAAACAAATAAATTATTCATCTTACTACCTTGTCCCCAACAAATTAACATAGGGGGAACTTTCCTTTCAAGAAAGATTATAACAGTTATAGGTGCGATATATCGTACCATTAAAAAAAATGTGACTTTTTTTTACAAAATCACATTTTTAAATCATCAATTCCACTTAAATTTAGTGTTTTAATATCATTTTCATCTATTGAATAGCCAGTAATATAAATAAAGTCTTTATAATATGTGAATGAAAAGGGTTGAAATCGTCTCTCTTTGTTGTGAAATTTAAAGGTTAATATATTTTGTTCTTGGATTGCTCTTGAAATAATATTATATTTTTTCTGCAAATCTTCTTTATCAATTTTAATATTTCTTTTTTCATCTGCTGAATAAATAACTATTGATCTTATTTTTTCTAGTGTAATGTTTAATTTTTGTTGTTCTTTAAGATCTAATTTATATATAACGCTTTCTATTGCATCAACATCTAAATAATCAAAAGATATATTGTAATTATGTTTTCTATGATACACATAACCACCATATCTGCCAAGAATAGTATCAATATATATTCCACATTTTTCTAATTCTTCTTTATATGATTTTATCATTCTTGGCGAAACTTCTAATTTTTCTGCTAACTCTTTCACTGAATACTTTTTACCGCTCTCCAACAATCTTAACATTGTTAAAGTATTGCTAACTTTACTCATATTACACCTCAATAAAAAATTATTTTTTTAATTTTTTTACTGGGGCACCATTTTCTTTTGTTAAATCCATTTTTTGTTTTAGTAAAACTGAAAAATTTCTGTTATTTACTGAATAAGAACAAGTATCTCCAATTTTCTTTTTATAAACAGCATTTCCTAATGGACTATTTATTGAAATTTCTTGAATTTCAGCATTGAAATCTCCACTTGCACCAACTAGCTTAAATGTCATTTCTTCCATATCATCTGGAGAGAAAATCATATCTGCTACAATAACATCTCCAATATCAACTATTTCTTGATCGTTATGTTTCTCAATGATAACAATTCTATTTAGTGATTCATACATATTACGTAATTCACCACTTAATCTCATATTGGTTCTTTCTATTTCTTCAAACTCTGGGGAATCCCAGCCGTCACCAGCACCAGCATCAAATGCTTCTTTTCTTCCCATATTGTTTGCTTGAATTGCTTTTTTCAACTCTTCAATTTTTTTTAGATATTCATTATAGCCGTCTTGGTCTAAATAGATTGGTTCCATATTTTCCATACATACACCTCCCAAAATTTGTCATATATGTTAACACACATTATTTCAAAAATCAAGCATTTAGCTATATTTTGCGTATATTCAATGTACTTTATGTAGTTTATTTTTATTTATTAACTTTATATGTTTAATTGTTAAGTTTTTCCAAAATGGTTATAAATATCTCTGAATTTCCAACAAAGTAAGATGTTGATGTCCCAATTTTTGCTTTAAACAATGCCTTTCCTAATGGACTGTTTAAAGATATTTCATTTGTTTCATTAGTAGTATTGGGGATATAATTTCCTGTCAATGTTATTATCTCTGTTTCAATATCATCATCAGAATATTTTATATTAATTCTAACCTTATCTCCAATATTAACTAAATTTTCATTTTTATCTTTATCATCAACGATTTTTAAATATTGTTTTTTTGATAATAAATCGTCAATCCTTTTTGCTATTGCTCTGCTTTCCCTCATTGATTCCTCAAAAGCAAAATTATCGTGCCAACCATCACCGACAGCATCTTTATATACCTCACTACCTAGTGCTGAATTAGAACGACTTAAATCTTCTAATCTTTTTAATTCTTCAAAGAATTGCTTATAACCATTTTTATCCACTAATATTTCTTCCATTGCAATCAACCTCAATAATATTTTAACATAGAAAAATAGTTATTTATCAAACAATTTCATTCCTAATTTTTTCTTGCACTTTAAAATTTCACTTTCTATTTTATCTATTTCTTTATTGCCAGCATTTAATTCTTCTAAATCCTTTTCTTGTTGTTCGTTTAATTCTCTTAAAATTCTATCATAGTCGTATCCTTTGTCATTAACTCTAATTAAAAAAATTATAACTACTAGTATTCCTATACCACCGAGTCCTAGCAAAACAATTTGTATTGATGTTAATCCTTCCATATAAACACTTCTTTCATAAATACTAAAGCTTTTAATAAATAGAGTTGTACCTTTTTCTTTGTGATAATTTTTCTTTGTCTTTGGACCATTTTATTGTATTTTCCCCAATCAGTCACATAATAAAAAGTCTTCTTATAATATTTTGTTTTTTCCTGTTCGTCCAAAATTACATAAATACTATACACTATCATTAAAACTACTAATACGACACATAATACTATTTCAAACATTTCCTTTTTATTCATACCAACCACCACATTACATTATTTGAGTTTTAAATATTTTATTAAAAAAAGGTACCTTTTTTAATAATTTACATAAGTAATATAAACCTATAAGTTCAAAAACAAATAAAGTAATAGTCATACCAACAACAAAACTAACTCCACTAACAGGCAAAATAAAATCTAAAGGAATTTCATTAGCATTGCAATACATTACACCTAAGTCATAATTAAATTTTAAAACTATCAACGTAATAGCTGATATAGCTATAATTGTCAGAATGTTTAAAAAACTCATATTTGTAATGTCAAAACTATCTTCTGAATATCTACTCATTTCACACCTCCTAATTTCAATTTTTTGTACTGCAATAATATTATACCACGTTTTGTGCTTATTTAGAGAAGAAAAACTTATATTTACTAAAAAAATGTAAAAATTAACCTTGGGAAGCAAGGTGATTTAATTGTGAATGTGAATGATAACAGACTAGAAGATTTGAAGTATGAAAAAGATCTAAAATCAAAAGAAATTGCAGATATGTTAAAAGTAAATGAATCAACTTATTCTGAATGGGAACATAATAGAATACCAATTCCAACTAAAAGACTTATTGAGTTAGCCGACATATATAAGGTTAATATTGATTATATGCTTAAGTTAAATAATGTTAGAAAATACGTTCCTGAAAAGACTTCATTAGATTTGAATATGATAGGTATTAGATTAAAAGAAATACGACAATATATGAATTTGTCTTTAAGAGAATGGGGAGAAAAACTGAATTATTCATTTTCTACTCTTGCAAGTTATGAAAGAGGCGAAAAATTAATTAATTCAGAAATTTTAATTAATATAAGCATTATAACAAATTACTCTTTGGATTGGATACTTGGAAGAACTGAAGAAAAGCAAATAAAAAAATGTAATGAATAAATTTTTTCATTACATTTTTTTAATCTTCTAAATCTATATCATCAAACACTGGATCATCAAAAAAATCTTTTAATTTAAGTCCAAATCCATTACTTATTCTAGCAATAGTTAGCATTTTTGGATTTTTACTTCTACCATCAGTTAAGTGTTGAGCTGTACTTTGAGTT
>OJAW01001506.1_pt1 | contig 13310 bp, 14 predicted proteins | sample 1589151 | NCBI WGS metagenome assembly OJAW01 (sample SAMN03283290) | human gut metagenome | biome: human-associated habitat; material: feces | host: Homo sapiens | place: Peru | collected 2012 | reverse complement strand
CACGGTCAGTTATGCCCTCGACTTTGAAGATGTTGTTCCAGAAGGAGTTGGCAATTTCGATGTTGTATTTGATGGGAGCCGAGTTCTTCAGTTTTGCTTCCTTGGCGATGCCGATGAGTTGCTTGATGTTGAACCATTTACCTTTGAAAAGAGCTGCATAGTACGGTATTGGATAATACGTGCTGTCGGGAGTGGGAACACGGGAAATTATGGCAAACTTCTTGATTTTCTTTGAACGAGTCTGGAAGTCGGTCAATGGGGCTTGCGGATTGAGGAGTTCGATGCGCTCGATGTTTTCGGGGCTGACGGTATTGCGCCAGTTTGCATATAGGATATAAGGAATGATGCCGTTTTTGTCAGCCGGTGCAAAGCGGACGTAACACGCCTGTTTGCGGACGATGCGGACGATGCGACTGGCATCCTCATTGAGGATGGTCACGCTGACGCAAAAGCCGAAGTGCTTGAAGTCCTGGCACACGCCGAGGAAGTAACTTGCGAGGTCGTTGTCCAGCATAAAGTCATCCACTTGCGCTTGCACTTGTGCGGTGGCAAGCTCCGTGTCATAGACAAGTCCACTGCCATAGCAGACTTCGGCATTGAACATCTGGCAAGTGCTCATTGTCTCGTCAGACTCGATGAGATCAATGATGTTGTAAGGCATCTGGTTGTCACCTCTCCATGGGATGTACCTCATCTTGTCGTTGATGATGCTTGGTGCGATGATGTGCTCCTCCTTGAAGACTTCGGATGTCTTGGAGGTGAAAGCTGCGGAGGCGTTGGCGCCAGGGTGTGTGACAACGGATGTTGGTGGGATAAATGAAAAATCGCTCATATCTTGCTTTTTTAGGGCAAAGATATGAGCGAATGGTGAAGGGGAAAAAGACAAAAGATTATTCAGCTTTTGTCAAAGAGTCCATAACTCTTTTGTCTAAATCTGGCAAAAGTTGTTTGACATTTTCTATTAGTCTTTCTGATAGAGAACATAGAATACACTTTGTTATTGCAAAGGTATTGTGTCTTATAACTCCAATCTCTTTTGAAGTATCTTCCTTTGCCAAGTTTATTTGATTAGAATATTCAAAACTGTTTCTTTCGTAAATTGGATTACTCTGCAAGGAATGAGAAAGTACTTCATTGGCTTCTACTGCCCAAAAATATAACCTTAGATCATGAGAAAATGGGATAGCTTGTTTTCCTTCATGGCTGGAATCATTGCGTTTATCCTTAATTTTTGAATTTAATTTTTCATTAGCATTAAAAAGGTCGAATAAAACAGGATTATTTATAGTATTCTCATTCTTCTTAATATTTTTCCATTTACACTCTTCATTGCCAAGTTCAAGATTGTAAGTATGGTTTGTCAATTTGAAAAACAAATCCTTTACTGTCGATACCTTGTGACATACAACGTCATAATGATATGCTGCGAATTTTTCAAATGGAATGAAGTCACTTTTCAAGTAATCTTTTTCGCCATACGACTCAATAAAATGTATTGCATAATCAATGCTCTCTAAAGAAGAAAATAATGATTCTTGTATCTCATGTTCTTTAATTACATATTCTTCATTAGTTGACATGTTATTGAAAAGTTCAGTTTCTTTTCCTGTTCTTTTTGCAATGTCATCGAGAATTAAGCCAAAACATAGGTTAAGATATTCAGTAAAAGGGTTTCCCTGAACATCATCTAAAGATATTGATGGTAAATCATCGTATGATTTCAATTCTTGAAGTTCTATCATAATAATACATTTTGATATGACAAAAATAGTGTTTTTATTTGAATTGACAAAAAATTATAGACATTTTCTAAATTAGAAATTATTTGTTGATTTTTATAATAAAGCTCAAAATAATTATGTATTTTTGCAAAAATAAACTTCACGATGAAGAAGAAGGAAGATTTAAATAGGTTAAAGGTTGTGCTTGCAGAAAAGAAGTGCACCAATAAATGGTTGGCAGGAAAACTTAATCGTGACCAAGCCACAATCTCCAAATGGTGCACAAATACAGCACAACCTCCATTGAAGGCGTTGATAAACATATCTAAAATATTGAATGTAGATATTAACGATTTAATAAGAAAATAAATATGTCAAGTAAAAGTAATGATCAAGGAAGAGCGTATGAATACATATGTTTGCATACATTAAATAATGCAATAGGAAGAATACGCAACTCAGAGATAGAAAAAAATAGTTGCTATGAAGCAGCTGAGCATGCATGGAACACACTCAGTGGTGCAGAGAAAGCTCTTTATACGCTAAGTGCAAAGTCTACAATAGATACCATATTTGCACTTGAGCCAAATATTATAGAAAAAGAAAATGATGTTCTCAAATTGTATATTCAAAGTGATGAACATGGTGAAGTTGCTGATGTTCGTGACATTATAATTCAGCGTAAAGATATAGTTTGGGAAATCGGATTAAGCATTAAGCATAACCATATGGCTGTTAAGCATAGCCGTCTTGGGAAAGTCTTGGACTTTGGAGAAAAATGGTATGGAATCAAATGTTCTGATGATTATTGGAACGAAGTAAAACCTATTTTCGATTTTCTTGATGTGGAAAAGTCGAAAGGAACATACTTTAGAGATCTGAACTCAAAAGAGGATGATGTTTATGTTCCATTACTGAATGCATTTATGCGTGAAGTGAAAAAACAGGTAGAAAATGATTCTTCAATACCGCGTAAGCTTGTAGAGTACCTTCTCAGTAAGTATGATTTCTATAAGGTTATTAGTATAGATAGCCAGAGAATCACAACCATCCAGTCCTTTAATATGTATGGAACTTTGAATCTTCCAAGTAAAACGCAGGCTCCAACTTTAGAAGTTCCTGTAATAGATTTACCGACATCTTTACTCTATATTGGTTTTAAGCCCAAGAGCAAGACAACTGTGATTATGAGTTTTGATAACGGATGGCAATTCTCTTTTAGAATTCATAATGCTAAAGATATAGTGGAATCATCTTTGAAATTTGATATACAAATAGCAGGAATACCAGCAGATGTGGATGTTAAGTTTAATTGCAAATGGTAGGAAACATGAATTTGATTAGTCTTTTTTCTGGAGCAGGAGGTCTTGATAAAGGCTTTCATAATGCGGGCTTTCACACTGTGGTTGCAAATGAGTTTGATAAGAAAATCTGTCCGACATTTAGGGCGAATTTTCCTGATACAAATTTGATAGAGGGAGATATACGTAATATACCCTCAGATGCTTTTCCTAAAGATGTCGCAGGTATCATCGGTGGTCCTCCATGCCAGTCCTGGAGTGAAGCAGGTTCTCTAAAAGGTATTGAAGATGCAAGAGGTCAACTTTTTTTTGAGTATATACGAATTTTACGCGACACACAACCACTGTTCTTTGTGGCAGAGAATGTCTCAGGAATGCTTGCAAAACGACATTCTGAAGCAGTTAATGGATTTATGAAATTATTTGATGAAGCAGGATATGATGTAAATCTAAAAATGTTGAATGCAAATGATTATGATGTTCCAGAAGATCGTGACCGTGTTTTTTACATAGGCTTCAGAAAGGATTTGAAAATAGATGATTTTGAATATCCAGAGCCACTGAGTCACAAACCGACTTTGCGTGAGGCTATATGGGATTTGCAAGAAACAGCAATACCTGCAAGAGAAAAGAATCATGCTAATGGAGATGCATGTGCTGTACCAAACAATGAGTATTTTACAGGTGCATTTTCTCCAATTTTCATGTCTCGCAATAGAGTAAGGTCATGGGATGAACCTGGGTTTACCGTTCAAGCAAGTGGAAGGCAATGTCAACTTCATCCACAAGCGCCAAAGATGATAAAAGTTGAGAAAAATTTGCAGAAATTTGTGGAAGGTAGCGAACACTTATACAGACGCATGACAGTGCGTGAGGTGGCTCGTGTACAAACGTTCCCAGATGACTACAAGTTTATATACGATGAAGTCAACTATGGCTACAAGATGATTGGTAATGCCGTTCCTGTAAATCTTGCATATCACGTAGCAATGAGTATCATTGCAGTCTTAAGAAAGCATGGTGTTGAATTTGGAAACAAATCATGAAAGTAGTATCCCTTTTTGCAGGGTGTGGTGGACTTGATCTTGGATTTGAGCAAGCTGGTTTTGATGTTATTTGGGCAAATGAATTTGATACAAGTATTCATGAAACATATAGATTAAATCACCCACATACTGTTTTGAACACATCGGACATTCGTACCATACGTGGTACGGATGTTCCGAATTGTGATGGTATTATAGGTGGTCCTCCTTGTCAAGCGTGGAGCGAAGGTGGCAAGCAAAAGGGATTAGATGATCCACGTGGACGATTATTTTTGGATTATATTAGAATTGTAGCTGAGAAAAAACCTAAATTCTTTGTAATAGAGAATGTTCGAGGAATTCTTGAAGAACAACATCAAAAATCACTTGATATGTTTTTAAAACTGTTAAGTGAGTGTGGGTATAATATTACATATGAATTGCTCAATGCTGCAGATTATAAAATCCCACAAGATAGATTTCGTGTATTCTTTGTGGGTATAAGAACTGACATACAAAATAAATTCAGCTTTCCAGAAGCGACAACAACAACTCCTATTACTTTAAGACAAGCTATAGGTGATATAACAGAAGTTCCACGTCCTTTTTTTAGAAATGCTGTTGAGACGGAAAATATTGAAAGAGCAAACCATGATGTGTATATAGGAACCTACGATAGTAAATACATGTCTAGGAATCGTGTCCGTAGCTGGAACGAGCTTTCTTTTACGATACAAGCACAAGCCAAGAATATTCCTCAGCATCCTCAAGCTCCTAAAATGCTATATAATTCTGCCTTTTCACGAACTTTCGCAAAAGGATATGAAAAACTATATAGACGACTTAGTGTAAGAGAATGTGCCAGAATTCAGACATTTCCTGATAGTTTTAAAATACGCTATACAAGAATTGAAGATGGATATAAAATGATTGGCAATGCAGTTCCTCCAAGATTAGCATATAATATAGCAAAAGAAATAGCGAACGTATTCTCAAAAGAAGATAAAGTAGATATATTAAATACAAATAGTAGGAATAATAAATTTGAAGGTACTTCTATAAAGTGCTTATTAAAGCAGGCTGGCAAAATATTATTTGAACTAGAAGAAAATGAAGAAAGGTTAATAATTGTGAATTTGAGAAGTGGTTTACAATTAAACAACATTATAATTGGGCTTATACCAGAAAAAAACAATAATGCTTTTCTTTCTAAAAAGGGGCAATACTATTATACAGGGAATAAAATTCCTAAGATTATAGATTTTACAAATACCTTCCTTTTTATGCCTTATATAAAAGGTAAAGGCGTAAGGGATTTGTATATGATAAAATCTGCATGGATTGGTGAAAAGAAGGATATAGAGTTGAATGGTAAAGAAGGTGATTTAAGGATCATATTTAAATTGAAATTCTTAAAGCAATTATTCTCTTCTTATATGCCTATACACTTAAATGTATGGCATACATATACTTATTCAAATTTGCAAAGGATAAATGAAATATATGTTGAATGATGAGCTTTTTTACACAGGAATATGTTTGAGTAACTTTGCCAAGTAGTTGGACTGATTATATAGTAAGAACCTATGGCATGATTAATAATGTCATAGGTTCTTATCTTAGTGTTTCAATATATAAAGATGTGTTCTTCTTCTGATACAGAAATGATTAATCACATCTATAGGAAGATGAAAAATATGAGATAATTCAGAATCTGTATAATGCAGTTCTGTCTTAAAAAGCTGATAGGCTTCATAAAATAGTGAAGGTGCATCTATAGAAACATTTCCAGGTTCTTTCTTTTTGTATCCTTTTCTACTTAACTCAACATTTAAATATTTATATTTATCTGAAGATATTGTACCCAAATCTTTTGCTCTATGAACAATAGAAGCCATAGACGTAAGCCAATATTGTTTAAGCGGTAGAAGGTAAGATAGTCGTAAGTCAGTCAAAGACCCCTTTATCTCATCTGACGGCATCAGAAATTCTGCAGCAAAAGAAAAAGCCTCTTCTTCTTTATTCCTGCAATCTGGAATCGCAAAGTCAGGAGAAATATGTAAAACGATATGACCTAGTTCATGAGCTATGGTCAATCTTTTGCGATCGTTACTATAATTTCCATTTATTACTATAACTGGATAACCCATGTCTGTCAAGAATGACACACCGTCAAAGCCTTCATTACAGTCAAATATCTCTATTATAATAATCCCATTTGATTCAAGTTTCGAATATATATTGCTCACGGGACCTTGTAGAATTCCCATTGAACGACGAATAATTTGGGCTGCTGATGTTGGAGTAAACCCTTCTGAAATATCAATGGTCTGTAAAGAAAAAGCTGGAAACTCAATCGTATCAGACATTTGATCTACAATATAACCGATTAGTTTTAATGACTTTTCAATGTAGTCTTTCTCCTTTTTAGCTACTCCAACCCTCTTTCTGTAATGTGCACTATCTACTTTGTTTGATATAGCTTGCTCATAAAATGAAGTTGGGAATTTAAGAAAATCAACAATCCTTTGAAGTACTTCATTCGATAGTTGACCTACCCCCTTCTCAAATTTAGATAAATTTGATTGTGACAATCCTTGAATATGAGAAGCCAATTCCGTTTGAGAATAACCTCTATATTCCCGAACAAATGTTAGTTGTCTCGGATTCATACTCTTGATTTTTTAATTATTATATTTACCGAGTCTGGCAACTCTTGGTTATTTTATTGCTTTAATTTTACCTTCTTTATTCTTGACACGTACTTTTGGATGTACTGTTTCGACATCCGAAAGAGAAGTAAATAATGTCGTTTCCTTTTGTGGTACGCCAAACTCATCCAGTGTCCATTTTACCATTTCTTCATCAATATAGACAAATCTCGGATGTACTAATTCACCTATTGAAGATTTTGAATAGCCAAAGAAAATAATTGGAGCAATTCCATCTTCTTCATCGCTAAACAAATTGCCTTCCTGCTGATTCTCAATTTTTAGCAAGTGATTAGTACGTACATTCATAGGCATATTATATTTATCCAACTTCTTGAATAACACAATATAACCATTTATGTACAGATACATTCTTCCATATCGCCCTTTTTGAATATTCACCCCTAAAATTTCTCTAAGAGTTTGCATTAAACATGTATTAAAGAACGATGCCTCAAAACTTCTCACTCTATCCCGAGGATCAATACTTTTTATTTTATCATTATACACTACCACTGCTCTATTAAAAGCAGTGAAAACCCCCTGTAACGCAGATTTCATGTCAAATTGAAATTCTTTTGCGTTAATAATGCGCTTTCTTTTGCGCTTTTCGTTGAAAATGCCTACCTTTGTAGGCGAATTTAATTTTTGCATAAAATTTATTTTTTTTGAGTCGCCAGACCCGATTAATAATCTCTGTTGCCGCAGAGATTATTTTCGATGCAAAGATATATAAAAAAAACGATTTGTTGTATATTTAGCGATATAAATTTGTAGAAAAATTGTATTTTGCACATGTATTTAATACAAACTTAATGTATGTTTACATATAATGAAGTTTTATTTTTGATGTAGAATCTTTATCAAGATTACTTAAAAACTATTTGCAAAAGTGTTTTTTCAATCGGTTTTCTTTATTTTATCACATATATACTTCCATGCCATTCACCTCAAATATACACACATCGCGAAGCTGCCGGATTTCGTTGGAGTCAAGCAGCTTCATTCGTCTTGTGCCTTTTGATAAGGTGGGCTACGTCTCAGCATAACATTCAAGCGTTGCTTGATGTCCTGCCTTCAACTTGCACCGTCTTTGTAGAAGTCATATTTGGGGGAGATGCTGCGGTGCCAGGACTGGATCTCACCGTTACGCGTCCATAGACGGATGTCGATGGGGTCGGGACTGGATAGGATTTTGCGGAGGGTGGTGATGTGGATTGATTGCATAACGATGGGCGTTGTTCTTTGTGTCCACCTTATCATCCTCGATGCGCACCATGTGCGGAATGGGTTCACCCTCGTAGAGAGCTAGGCACTCGGTGTAGCCCTGCAGCGAGGTGTTTGGCAAGTAGAACGACCAAAGCACCTGAAACGCGTTTTATCAATGTGTAGTTGTAAGCTATAGGGACATTACTCACTGTTGCAAAAAATGCTGAATATAGCCCCAAAAATGTGTTCTTTGATGAGTAATAGTGGGAATATTGAGGGCAAAATAAATACTTTTTTCTTAAAATGGGCGTTTATCTTGAAAGAAAATGCTACCTTTGCATTGCAAATGCTTCATGTTCATCAAACAACAGGAATGTTGGCTCTTGAATCAGAGTTCACTAATTGTGATAGCTATAAAAGAACTCTCTGGTCGGCAGCGTGAAGCAGTAAGGCATTTATCTTGAATTTCAACAAACTATTGATACAAAGGAAAAATGAAAAAACACGGCGTTATGTTATTCACATTCGTTGTTCTATTTTTGACCCTTGACTTTGATTTGGCATACGGTCAGGAACAGAAAGAGAATGAGAAAGTTACGGTGACATTGGACTTTACAAATGAAGGAGCATTTGGATTGAAAATTAATAAAGAAAATCTTAGCCAAAGTGTACTAACCGATATTACTTTTAAAGTTCAAGATTTATACGTCTCATTAACGGGGTATACATGTCATTATATAGGAACAAACAAATATCTGAGGTTAGATTATAATAAGAATTATCCGGGGCAACTGCAAATTTCTGTGCCCAAGCCTATTGTAATAGATTCAATTACGATGAGAACCACAAAAGGTATTTTCATTAAATATAAAAATAGTTTTTTATCTGCAACAGAAAAAAGACCAATAGTAGAGTCTATAAATAGTAATAATCTAACATTAACAGAATCGAAAAGAGCAGGAGAACTTCCTAGGTCGTCATATATCACTTCCATCACCCTCACCTACACCCGCCCCAAGCTTGACGCTACGCTTGACGAGAAAGGCGAGAATGTAGAGAGCACAATTAGTGAAATCGTCGGCGAGAACAAGACGTTGGCTCTGAATCGCACATTCAACCCCTCTCAGTTGTATACAATGTGTCTGCCCTTCGACCTGAGCAAGGATATGATAACGGAGATTTTCGGCAATGAAACGAAGGTGTATTCGTATGACGGATATCAGAACGGAGAACTGTCGTTCTCTACTGTGAAAGAGAATGTGGTGAAGGCAGGCATGCCGTTTCTGATGCGGTCCGAATATTATGTGGAGCAGCCAACGTTTGCGGGCGTCACAGTTGGGAGCACCACCGCACAGACTGTATGTGGCGGCGAATGGGATCTCTGCGGCACTTTTGGATCACTCAAGTTGGCGGCAGACGGCACACAACTGTTTCTGATAGCAGATGGTACGCTGGCTAAGCCGAAGGCTGCATCCCGGAAGATGAGAGGCTTCAGATGTTATCTGAAAAAGGCTGCCGGAACGGTGAACGGGAGTGCCCTGCTGCCCTCTGTGACCATCGACGGGGAGACGAACGCCATAAAGACCGCTGAGTATGCGGCACCAACAAGTGCTACAACCCGTTACTCGCTGTCGGGAATGAAGCTGAATGAAGGCTGCAAGACTGCAAACGGCGGGATAATGATTATAGACGGAAAGAAATTCATCACAACGAACAGATAAAATAACGCAGAAGGAGAAAGAAATATGAGTAGCAGAATTTACGTAAAACCAAATATGAAGGTAATACCATTGGAGGCAGAAGGCTTGGCACCGCTCTCGGCGAACGGTATAAGAATAAAGGTGCCCGATGTGATATCGGAACCGGGGGTGGATGCCGACAAAGCCTGTGCAAAAGACTTCGGCAGCAACATCTGGGAGACGGAATAAGAAGTCTTCTTGAATTACATTCAATCGTTGAAACTGCCAAGAAACACAACAAGACTCCGTTCAATGCAATTCAAGCCTTATTTGAGGCTTGAAATCCCGCCATGCCCTACCGCTATAGTTACAGCATCAAAATTTTCATAATCTCCCATAAGCCTAAAGTTTGTATTGTGAAAGTCAATATTAATCTGTCGAAGACAAATCAAGCAAGAAATCATAGATGCTGATAATCTGAATTCCATCATCATCGCTCCACGATTTTGTATGCTCACCAACGATAAGGAGTTTACGGAAAGAATCACCCACTAAGCGCAAGGAACGTTTCTCCTGCTCCATTTTGTCGGCATCAGGCATTCTCCAAGCCGATTGTATATAAATGCGTTGACTACCTTTATTGCAGACGAAATCAACTTCAAGTGTGACACGGATATTTTGTCCCTTATCGTTTCTAACCCTTTGAGCAACGTTGCCAACATCAACGAGCCAACCACGCATACGCATTTCATTATAGATGACATTCTCCATGATGTGGGTTGGCTCTGTTTGTCGGAAAGAAATGATAGAGTTGCGCAAACCGATATCTTGATAATAGTATTTTGATAGCGAGCCGATGTACTTGCGTCCTTTAATGTCATATCGCTCAGACTTCTCAATAAGGAAAGCATCTTGCATATATCCAAGATATACGGAAACCGTCTTGTCCGTGATATTCTGAACGTTGCTTACAGACTTGAAAGTGTTGGCAATATTAAGAGCATTGACAGGTGCGCCTATGCTTGAAGCCACAGTCTTTGAAAGCTCTTCAAATTCAGGTTTTTAAGGTAATGTCATTACGCTCATATATGTCACGGAGATACACGGTACGATATAGCCTACGCAAGAAATCGGATTTCTTGTCATCGCCAATTTGAGTTAAGAGTTGTGGAAGTCCACCAAACATAATGTATTCAGACCACGCATCTTCCTTTGAACCAGGAAAAACAGACATAAATTCCTTGAATGACAAAGGCCAAACATGAATTTCATCACCACGCCCACGGAACTCTGTCACCACATCAGATGAAAGGAAGCGTGAATTAGAGCCTGTAACATAAACATCAGTGCCTTCAGTTACCGAGAGAGTGGAAAGAACCTCAACAAAATCATTCACTTCCTGTACCTCGTCAATAATGATGTAGTATGTTTCATCGTCTTTCATTTCCTTTTCTACCCAATCAAGTAAATAGTCAGGGTCTTTGAATGGCTTGTTCTTTCGACTCTCCATATCAATAATTATGATATGGTCTTCCTTAATACCATCATCCAACAGGTGCTGTCGGAAAAGCTTCTTTAGCAAGAAAGACTTTCCAGAACGTCTTAATCCTGTTATAATTTTAATCAATCCGTTGCCTTTAGAACGAATCAATTGGTCGATATAAGTGCTTCTGTTAACTATCATCCATTCCGAAAAAGTGGTACATGTTCCACTTTTTCGGAACAAAGGTAATACTTTTCTTTTAAAAGGAAGACTGTTTTTTTTAGGAATTTGACAATTTTAGCCAAATTCGCTACTCTACCTATACACCTCAATCCCATTCACCTCAAATATACACACATCGCGAAGCTGCCGGATTTCGTTGGAGTCCAGCAGTTTCATTTCCAAATGGTATTGATTGCCTATGTAAGCGAAGTCACGTCCGAAAGTCATAATAATTTTTTTGATGTTACGGACAATGGCTTTCTCTATAACCCTTTCAACAACATCTTCAGGCTTATCAACTTCCGTTTCTTCAATATTAATGTAGTCGAGTAGATACTCGTCCTTGAACATGCCAACAGCTTTACGAGCATCGTTAACCGGCATGGTCTGCAGGAAATTGTTTGCCGCAGCGCCCTGTTTCTGATATAGTCCTTCCTTTAGACGATCACGCAAATCATATTTGTCCCATTTATGGAGAACGGTCTGATGTATGTAGAAAAGTATTTCATGAAGATCTTTCGTCTTATGAAGAATTTCCATGTGATGTGAAAAACTGATACCTAAAAATTCCTCACGATTGATTTCGCTCGCCATGGGCGACCATTTTTGCAAAGAGAAATTGTCAATATCGATAACATCTTTATTTACAGCTATTTGTAATTTGCTCGCCATTGGCGAGCAAATTAAATATTGCTTCCAATATTCGTAGAAAGTACGCATATTACGAATGTTCTGCGAAGAGAATCCACGAAGACCAGGAAGTTCACGACGTAACTGTTCACTGATACGGTCAATGACAGAAGTACCCCATGCTTCTTGGCGTGAATGTGCAGACACATATCCACCGATGCCAAAATAGAGCGACAACAGTTCACCAGTTACCAATTTTGCAGCCCGGTACTGACTGTATAATATAGCATCCTTTATGACGCTTACCGCCTGTTTATATTGTTGTATAGAAGATTCCATATTATATATTCTCATTGAATTTTGTGTCGTAAAGCAGAGTCTTAATATCCACCTTAAGTAATTTTGCAATCTGGTCAAGGGTCTGCAAATCAGGCTGCGCAGTATTTGTGCACCATTTGCTCACCGTGCAAGTAGACTTATTAAGCTGTTCTGCTAACCATTTTCCCGATTTGCCTTGCTCAACAAGAACCACTTTAATTCTATTTAGATTTACCATAGTTTCTAATATATTAAATATAAAAGCAAATTTATCAAAAAAAGAGTAAAACAACGAAAGGCAATATTGTTTTTATTAAATTTTAAGATAAGAGGATTTTGTTAGAGTCAGATAGATTTAGTTATATAAAAAACCGATGGCACCATTTACTCTTGGTATCATCGGTTTTATAAGTGATAAATACACCTGTCAGATTCATTCAATAGGATATCCTTCTTCCTTTATAATCTCTTTGAGGACACTAACCTTTGCAGTAGAAGCAAAGGAAGATATTGGTGTGATGAAAAAGTGGGATATTGGGCACGGGAGGAGAAGGAAATGTGCCCAGGTGGGGCAACGTGCTTGCCCATGTTGGGCAACGTGCTTACCCCACTTGGGCAACGTGCTTGCCCAAAAACGGGACAAAAAACGGTGTAGAGAGGAGGGGATGCGTCACCACCTCGCAAACATATCGAGCGATAAACCGCAAGTATAATGACAGAAAATGAGAACAAGTCTGATGGCATCAGCACCCTCTCGTTCTCGAACCCATCCTAACATTCCACGTAGGATAACCCATCCTGACCTTCCCAAAGGGAAGGAACAAGTTACTATACTTTGTCAAAGACTTCTTCAGACAATTATATCAGCCCCCACCTAGCCTCCCCCGTAGGGGAGGGACAGTTACTATTGCTATTGATAAACCACTGATAATCAGACTTCTTCAGACAATCATATTAGCCCCCACCTAGCCTCCCCCGTAGGGGAGGGACAGTTACTATTGCTATTGATAA
>OJAW01001505.1_pt1 | contig 13311 bp, 10 predicted proteins | sample 1589151 | NCBI WGS metagenome assembly OJAW01 (sample SAMN03283290) | human gut metagenome | biome: human-associated habitat; material: feces | host: Homo sapiens | place: Peru | collected 2012 | reverse complement strand
GCAAGCGAGCTTGCATGGAGTTAACCACAATATGCCGTTTCCAACGGCTCTAAAACCCCTCTTTTCGACTTTTCAGTGCTTTCGACGAAGGCATGTCCATATGTTTGGGTGAAACTTTTGTTACTTTGTGGGTGCTGGTGGTGGTTATTAACAGCTGGAAATCGGCTTGCGTGGAGTGGGTTTAAGGGGGTGTTAATTGTTTGGGGTGGGAAGTGGGGAAAATGGGGCGGATTTGGAGTTATTATCAGGGTGAAATGTGGGCTACAGATAGTTGTGGGGCGTGTTTGGCGGAGTTATCAACAAATTGTTAATAACCTGTGGAAAATGGTTTGAAAACTTATAAATAAAAAAGTGCCGAAAAACTTGACTTTTGAAAATCGCTTGGGCTTAACAATTTATGGGCTAAATCCAAATAAGTTAGGGGAATAATATAATTGTAGATTCAACAGGGTTTTCATCAGTTTTTAATAGGTAATGCCGCAAGAATTTATTAACTTTGCAAGTTGTTAACAGGGTGTTAATAAGGTTTGGAAACTGCTCTAAATCAAAAAATAAGGTTGTTGACCAACTATTAATATCCTCAACATCTACATTAATAACTTTATATGCAAGAAAATGGCTAAAAAGTTATTGCAGTTATTAACAGCGTATCATTATCATTAAATATTAAATTCAAATTTAAAAATAAATAATATATAATGATATGTTGTGTGTTGATAACTCTGCTGGTTGTGTGTGTGCGTACGGAGATGCGGGCGCGCAAACAGGAAAGGCAAAGATAAAGAGAAAATAAAAAACTACATAAAGAAACTATGGAATATAATTTTCGCGAAATTGAAAAGAAATGGCAGCAGTACTGGCGCGACCAGCACACCTACCAAAGTGAAATAAACACCGGCAAGCCCAAATACTATGTGCTCGACATGTTCCCTTATCCATCGGGAGCAGGTTTGCACGTAGGTCACCCACTGGGTTACATTGCCAGCGACATTTTTGCGCGCTATAAAAGATTGAACGGCTTCAACGTGCTCCACCCTATGGGTTACGACGCGTATGGATTGCCAGCAGAGCAATACGCTATCCAGACTGGTCAGCACCCTGAAGTGACCACCGTGAAGAATATTGCGCGCTATCGCGAACAACTCGAAAAGATTGGTTTCTGCTACGACTGGAACCGTGAAGTGCGCACTTGCGATCCTAAATACTACAAGTGGACGCAATGGGCATTTATAAAAATGTTTAAGAGTTACTACAACACTGCTCTCGATAAGGCTCGCCCTATTGAGGAACTGGTGGCTTATTTTGAAAAGAACGGTAGCGAGGGCTGCAATGCTGCCACCAACGGCAACAACGATTTCACCGCCGAGCAATGGAATGCCATGAGCAAGGTGGAAAAAGAAAAAACGCTGATGGACTACCGCATCGCCTACCGTGGCAACACGATGGTGAACTGGTGCCCTAAGTTGGGCACTGTGCTTGCCAACGACGAGGTGAGCGAAGGCGTTTCGCTCCGTGGCGGCTATCCTGTGGTGCAGAAAATGATGAGCCAATGGTGCTTGCGCGTGTCGGCTTACGCTGGTCGTTTGCTCCGCGACCTCGACAATTTGGAATGGACCGACTCCATCAAGGAAACTCAGCGCAACTGGATTGGCTTCAGCGAAGGTGCCGAAATGCAATTTCCACTTGTGGGCAGCGATGAGAAGATGCTTATCTTCACCACTCGTGCCGATACCATTTTCGGCGTTACTTTCATGGTGCTCGCTCCAGAAAGCGAATACGTGGAAAAGGTGACCACCGCCAAGCAAAAGGCTGCTGTGGAAGCCTACCTCGACGAGGTGAAGCACAAGACCGAGCGTGAGCGTATGATTGAAAAGAAGGTTTCGGGTGTGTTCAGTGGTTCGTATGCCATCAATCCTGTGACCGGTAAAAATATTCCTATCTACATTAGCGACTATGTGCTTGCCGGCTATGGCACCGGTGCCATTATGGCTGTGCCTGCGCACGACAGCCGCGACTATGCCTTCGCCAAGCATTTCGGCCTCGACATCATTCCACTGATTGAGGGTGCTGATGTGAGCGAGGAAAGTTTCGACGCTAAGGAAGGCATCGTTATCAATTCAAATAACGAAAAACTCCAGCTCAACGGTCTGCAAGTGAAAGATGCTATCGCCAAGACTAAGAAGTTTATCGAGGAAGAAGGCATTGGCAAGGTGAAGGTGAACTATCGCCTTCGCGACGCTATCTTCAGTCGTCAGCGCTATTGGGGCGAACCATTCCCAGTGTATTACGATGCCGACGGTCAGCCACAAACAATCGACGAGAGCGAACTGCCATTGCAACTCCCTGAAGTGGACAAATTCTTGCCAACCGAAAGCGGTGAGCCTCCATTGGGACGCGCAAAAAACTGGGTGGCTTCCAACGGTCAGCCATTGGAACTCTGCACTATGCCTGGTTTCGCTGGTTCGAGCGCTTACTATTTGCGCTATATGGATCCACACAACGATGATGCGCTGGTGGGCAAGGAAGCCAACGAGTATTGGCGTCAGGTCGACCTTTATGTGGGCGGTACCGAACACGCCACAGGTCACTTGATCTACAGCCGCTTCTGGAACAAGTTCCTCTACGACTACGGCTATGTGTGCGAACCAGAGCCATACAAGAAACTTTTCAACCAAGGTATGATTCAAGGCCGCAGCAACTTTGTGTACCGTATAAAAGACACCAACACTTTCGTGAGTCTGAATTTGAAAGATGAATACGATGTTACGCCTATTCACGTGGATGTGAACATTGTGAGCAACGATGTGCTCGACATCGACAAATTCCACGCATGGCGACCAGAATTTGAAAATGCCGAATTTATTCTTGAAAAGGGTAAATATATTTGCGGTTGGGCTATTGAGAAGATGTCGAAATCAATGTTCAACGTGGTGAACCCTGATGTGATTGTAGAGCGCTACGGTGCCGACACACTTCGCCTCTATGAAATGTTCCTCGGTCCGGTTGAAGCCAGCAAGCCTTGGGACACCAATGGCATCGACGGCGTGAACCGTTTCTTGAAGAAATTGTGGAATATGGTGTTTGATGGCGATGCAGTGCGCCTGACCGACGAGAAACCAACAGCCGACAACCTCAAGTCGCTCCACAAACTCATCAAGAAGGTGACTGCCGATGTGGAAGTGCTCAGTTACAACACTTCGGTGGCTGCATTCATGATTTGCGCCAACGAACTCTACTCACAAAAGTGCGTGAGCAAAGCCATCTTCAACGACCTGATTGTGGTGCTCGCTCCATTTGCTCCACACATCTGCGAAGAACTGTGGCACGTGCTCGGTCACGAAGGCACAGTGTGTGATGCGCAATGGCCAGCCTTCAATGAGGAATACCTCAAAGAAAGCAACGTGAAATATACTGTAATGTTCAACGGCAAGCCACGCTTCAACATTGAAGTGGCAGTAGGCACCGACAAAGCCGAAGTGGAACGCCTCGCCCTCACCGACAAAGCCGCCGAAAAATGGATCGCAGGCAAAACTCCAAAGAAGGTAATCGTAGTGCCAAACAAAATCGTAAACGTAGTGGTATAATCCACCACTCCCCATAATCCGCCAAAAGCCCAGCCCCACCAAAGGCCGGGTTTTTGCTTTTATAAAATGCCATATTTCACCAAATGCTATAGCATCAATTATAATCAATTTTTCAAGCAATAAATCCATATTCTATAGGAAAAGTGTATTTTTGAAGGTCGAAATTTATAGGAAAAGTGTTTTTTTTGCTTGCTTATTTTATAGGAAAAGTGTTTTTTTTGCTTGCTTATTTTATAGGAAAAGTGTATTTTTTGTTTGCTTATTTTATAGGAAAAGTGTATTTTTGCATATCTATTTTTATAGGAAAAGTGTGTTTTAATGTATTTAAAGTATTAAAAACCAAATAACTATGCTTTATAGAAAAATTGCTTCAAAAATTGAGAGTTTTCTCAAATCAGGAAAAAAGCGAATGCTTGTGGTGAGTGGTGCACGACAAGTAGGAAAATCCTATATCATTCGTGAGGTCGGAATGAGGTTGTATTCCAACTTTATTGAGGTGAATATGGAGGTGGATAAACAAAGCAATCGCTTGTTTGAGAATGCTCGTACTGTGGAAGATTTTATGATTGCATTAAGCACTATTGCTGGGGCTAAAATGAAAGATAGTGAAAAAACATTAGTTTTTATAGATGAAATTCAAGCATATAGTCACTTGCTCACTTTAGCAAAATTTTTGGTGGAAGACGGACGCTTCACCTACATTGCAAGTGGTTCACAATTAGGAATTGCACTTAAAACCACCCAAAGCATTCCTATTGGTAGCATTGAGTTACTTTCAATGTATCCGTTAGATTTTGAGGAATTTTTGATAGCAAATGGTGTGGGAGAACTCTTGATAAATGAAATGAGGAGAAAATTTGAGGCTAAAGAGGCTTTAAATGAATCCTTGCACATGAAAGTTATGGACTATTTTCGCAAGTATTTACTTGTGGGAGGAATGCCAAGTGCTGTAAACACATATTTGAGTGAACATAATATGGTGAGTGTGCGAAATATACATCGTGACATCAATTTGCTTTACAAGAATGATGCAGCCAAATATGAAAGTGAATCGCTTAGAAAACTAAAAATTCAACGCATTTATGATATGGTGCCTTCAAATTTGGAGAAGGTGAAAAAAAGAATTGTGGCTAAAGACATTGAACTTAAAAAGGGCAAACGAATGGCTGACTACCAAGATGAGTTTGAATATTTGATTTCTTCAGGCATCACTTTAGAGGTTCAAGCCATAAGCAAGCCATCATATCCTTTGGTGGAAAATAGTGGTAAAAATTTACTCAAATTATATATGAGTGATATAGGTTTACTCACTGGCATTCTTTATCACAACGATGTTCAGCCCATAATGAATGATAAGTGTGGTGTGAATTTAGGATCGGTTTATGAAAATGTAGTGGCACAGGAATTAAAGGCTCACGGATTTAAATTGTATTACTATGATAATAAAAAAAATGGGGAGGTTGATTTTTTGATTGATAGCGTTGATTTGCTGTCGGTTCTCCCCATTGAAGTAAAGTCAGGTAAAGATTATTATATTCACACGGCTTTAAACAATCTATTGAAAGTGGATGAATATAAAATTACCAACGGCATTGTATTTAGTAATGAGGCAAAAGTTTATAATAATGGTAATGTGATTTATATGCCTATTTATTTTGTGATGTTTTTACGCTCTTCTGCTTTTGATAACAGCGAATTTGTGTATATCTAACAGCGTAAATTTTTGACTAAAAAGTTTGGTATGTGGCTGGTTTTTAGTACTTTTGATATATAATTAATTTGAAAGGGAAATGAATAAGATAGTATTTGCTACTAATAATGCGCATAAGTTGCAGGAATTGAGGGAGATTGTGGGTGAGAAATTCACAATTTTGAGTTTGAACGACATTGATTGCCACGACGATATTCCCGAAACTTGCCCCACCATTGAAGGCAATGCTGAGCAAAAGGCTCGCTTCATAAAAGATAACTATGGCTACGACTGCTTCAGCGACGACACTTGTCTTGAAATCGACGCGCTGGGCGGTGAACCAGGCGTGTATAGTGCTCGATATGCTGGTGCTGGGCACGACAGCGAAGCCAATATGCGTAAGGTGCTTGAAAAGATGCAAGGTGTGCCTATGGAGAAACGCACAGCGCGCTTCCGCACTGCCGTGGCACTGATTTTGAATGGCGAACTCCATATTTTCGATGGCCGTGTGGAAGGACATATCCTCACCGAAAAGCATGGCGACAGCGGATTTGGCTACGACCCAATTTTCCAACCCGACGAAGCCGACGGTCGCACCTTCGCCCAAATGAATGCCGACGAAAAAAACGCCATCAGCCACCGCGGCCGCGCAGTAAAGAAACTCGTAGAATTCCTCTGCAAATAAAGAATATTAGATTCTATAAGAACGCCAATTTAATTCATTCAAATGCGTGCCTTCCTTTAAGAAAGGAAAGCACGCAATAGCGTTGTAGTTTTATCTATACAACCGTAAAAAATACGATTATAATCCAAAATTTACCGTTAATTTTACGATTACAATCGTATTTTTCACGGTTTTTTACCATGGAAATTATGGAAGAATGGCAATAATTTTACTTCTTTTTATTAATGATGCTTGTGGGTGAATTTTTGGAAAAATGTGGGGGAATGGTACGAAAATAGGTGGAAAAATGTGGGGATATGGTGCGAAAATAGGTGGAAAAATGTGGAAAAGTAGATGAAACTATTTGATATTTAGATAAATAATGCTATTTTTGCAAAAAATGGTGAATTATGAGTCTTTTAAGAAGAAAAATTGACCAATTCTTAGAGGAATGGAAATTGAAGCAAAATCATCTTCCTCTTATAGTGAAAGGTGCTCGACAGATTGGTAAAACTGCATCTATTCTCCAGTTTGCCCACCATCATTATAAGTATGTGGTAAATATTAATTTCGTGCTTCAGAGTAAATATAGAGAAGTGTTTGCCGATGGTTTTGAGGTGGATTCTATCATAAAGAATATAACCATCATATCGCCTACGATTCAAGTAGTGCCTGGTGAAACACTTATTTTCTTTGATGAAATCCAGTCGTGTCCATCTTGTGCCACATCTTTAAAATCGTTTGCTATTGATGGGCGTTATGATGTGATATGTTCAGGTTCGCTGATGGGCATCAATTATAATGAAATAGAATCGAATAGTGTGGGCTATAAGGAGGATTACTCCATGCATTCAATGGATTTTGAGGAATTTCTGTGGGCGGTTGGCTATACCGATTCACAAATTAGTGATATGTATGCCTATATGAGCGCTGTGAAACCTTTACCCAAAGTGCTATATGAAGTGATACGGGCTCATTTTTTTGATTATATGCTTGTGGGTGGTATGCCTGCTATAGTACGTCAATTTGTGGTGAATAATAATTTCAGTGGAGTGGCACAGATGCAGCAGCAGTTGCTCTATGACTATGAGGAAGACATCACTAAATATGCCCAAGGTCTTGATAAAGGAAAAATAAAGAATATTTATAACCATATTCCAGTGTTTTTGGGACGTGATAATAAAAAATTTCAAATCACTAAAGTGGCTCACGGTGCTCGCAGTCGCGATTATGTTGGCACAGTGGAGTGGTTGAAAGATGCTGGCATTGTGAATGTTTGCTATTGTCTCGACCAAGTTTCGTTGCCGCTTAAAGGCAATTACAATCCTCGATTGTTTAAACTTTATTATCACGACACTGGTATGCTTGTGGCATCGCTTGATGCAGAATCGCAAGATGATTTGCGACAAAATAGAAATTATGGAACCTACAAAGGTGGACTTTTTGAAAACATTGTTTCGGAAATGCTGGTGAAGCAGGGTTATCAACTGTATTTCTATCGCAATGATAAATCAACTGTTGAAATGGACTTTTTTGTGCGTACTGCATCATCGCTTGTGCCAGTGGAGGTGAAAGCTTCTGACAATGCCACACCTTCGCTTAATAATTTAACAGGTAAACCTGATAAATATCCCGACATAAAATTCGGAATTAAACTTTGTGATAAAAATATTGGTTTTAATGGAAAGTTTTATACCTTTCCTTACTTTCTTACATTTATGCTTCGTAGGTTTTTGAAAGAAAGAAAGTGATTGTACAAGATATAAATTTATAGAAGATGGTTGATAAGATAAAGAGGTTTTTGACCTATAATAGTTTTGCGCCATTGCTGACGGTGGTGTGTAATTTGGTGTTGGCTTATGTGGTGTATTTCGTTTGCCGAATCGTTTTTTTGCTCACGAATTACAGCAGTTTTTCCGACAATCTCACTGCTGCCCACTTGATGGAGATGCTGCGTGGAGGTTTTCTGTTCGATTCCTCCGCCATCATGTACACCAATGTGCTGTGGATAGTGATGGTGCTGTTTCCGATCCATTTAAAGGAGACACCTACCTATCGCAAGGTGTGCAAATGGCTGTTTGTGGTGGTTAATTCCCTTGCCGTGGTGATGAACCTTTGCGACTGCGTGTATTTCCAATACACCTCGCGCCGCACCACCAGCACCGTGTTCAGCGAGTTTAGCCACGAGGGCAACCTTGCCGGCATCTTCGGCACCGAACTGATTCGCCACTGGTATCTTCTGCTGATAGGCGTGGTGCTGATTTATGCCCTTTGGCGACTTTATCTCTCTCACAATTTGAAGCGACACACCATTTGCTGGTGGCGCTACAGCCTTGCCACACTGGTATCGATATTGCTGATGGTGCCTTGCATTGTTGGTGGTATGCGTGGCGGTTTGGCACACTCCGTTCGCCCCATCACGGTGAGCAACGCCAACCAGTATGTGAACCACCCCACCGAGGCTGCCATTGTGCTCAACACGCCTTTCTCGCTCATTCGCACCATCGGTAAAAATGTGTTTGAGGAACCGAAATATTTCACCGACGAAAAGCAGATGCTCTCTTACTACTCCCCAATCCATCAGCCCACTCCAGGCACGGTGATGAACAAGAAAAATGTGGTGGTGCTGATTGTGGAGAGTTTTGGGCGTGAGTATATAGGTAGTTTGAACCGTGATTTGGACGGTGGAAAATACCGTGGCTACACTCCGTTCGTCGATTCCTTGCTCACCCATAGCCTCACGTTTGAATACACCTTTGCCAACGGCCGTAAGAGTATCGACGCCATGCCCTCCACGCTGTCGAGCATTCCGATGATGGTGGAACCGTTTTTCCTCACGCCAGCGTCGATGAACGACCTCACAGGCCTTGCCGGTATGCTCCACGACAAGGGCTATTACAGCGCATTTTTCCACGGCGCGCAAAACGGTTCGATGGGCTTTGAGGCATTTGCGCGCGCCACAGGCTACGATAAATACTTCGGCCGCACCGAATACAATGCCGACCCCAAAGGCGGTGGCGATGCCGACTTCGATGGCATGTGGGCAGTGTGGGACGAACCCTATCTGCAACATGTGGTGAGAATGGTGAACGGCTTCAAGCAGCCTTTTGTGGCTTCGGTGTTCACGGCATCGTCGCACCACCCCTTCAAGGTGCCGGAGCAGTACGCCGCCACCTTCAAGGACGAGGGCGGACAGCCTATCCACAAGTGCGTGCGCTACACCGATATGGCGTTGCGTAAATTCTTCGAGGCGGCAAGCAAGCAGCCGTGGTATAAGAATACGGTGTTTGTGCTCGTTGCCGACCACACCAACCAAAACACCCACCCCTACTACAAAACCGATCAGGGATTATACAGCATACCTATCATCTTCTACTCGCCCGACGGGTCTTTGGAAACCGGCATGAAGCAAGGCGTGATAGCGCAGCAAATCGATGTGCTGCCCACACTCATGGGCATATTGGGCTACGATAAGACATACATAGCATTCGGTTGCGACTTGCTCCACACTCCAGCCGCACAAACTTGGGCGTTCAACTACAACAACGGAGTGTATCAATACTTCAAGGGCGATTTCCTGCTCCAGTTCGACGGTCAGAAAACCAAAGCGCTCTACCGCTTCAAAACCGACCCGCTGCTCAAGCAAAACCTCGCAGGCAAACTCCCTATCCAATCCCAACTTGAAAATGAACTAAAATCCCTCATCCAGCAATACATGCACCGCATGACCACCAACACCCTAATAATGAGATAAGCGTGGAATATATACCTTCGGCGAAAGCACCGAAAAACAAATGGCGAAAATCTCGTGGAGGTTTTCGCCATAACATTATGTTGATAGATTACTTTTATCCTAAGTAAGATAATACATATCTTGGAGATTGGAAAAATAGACCGGTACGAGCATCACTTAGTTTTTCATATATTGGTGAGGTATATACACGCTCAAAAGCTTCTTCTAATGAATAGCCTTTTTCTTCAGTCAATATTTGAATCATGCGAGCTGTAAGTTGCTCTTTCAAATATTTGAATTCTTGTGGTGTAACGTTGATTGATGTCATAGTTTCTTTAGTTTTGAAATAGCACGTTCTGTTCCAAAGTAATATTGGAACGTTACACCTTTCATATATTTTAAATTGTTTAGAAATTGGTCGAGAGTAATGTCGCCAGCCTCATATTTTCCTATTTGCACTCCTACACGATCGTTGGCTATTGGACCGTAAACGATGTCAAAATCATGTGCTGGTTCTGACAGTTTATTGTTTCTATTTAGAAAAATAAAATCTGCCCATTCACGAGTATAGGCATCAAATTTTTTAACACGTAATTCTCCGGAATCAAGAATTGTTTCATCAAATGTGTAGGTGTTCATTACGGGTTTTCCACCCTCTGTTAATGCCTTAAATTCACCCATTCGCCATGCTTGCTCATGGTCTGCTGAAAGGTAAAATCCACGACCAAAATCCTTATTTGGTCGAGATTTCTTTAAGTCAATTGTTTCAATTTTTACATTTGAGCCGTGATATAGATAAATCATAGTGTGCCTCCTTTCCGAGAGCAGTATGAAGCCATGCTTTGTACCATATCATCGAATGTTTGAGTATGCATCACGTCGTAGAAATCGTGAGCCACCTTAATGGCTCCATAACGATTAAGATAACTGTAAGCCTCTGCCTCGGTTATGGAATAGTGTTTGGCAAAAGCAGCAATGAGCGCCACGATATACTCTGATATTTCTTTTACACTAAACATGGTAGTTATAAACTTGATATGCAAATCTACTATTTTTTTTGTCAATTCAAATATAAAATACACACTTTAACATAATTCAAAGCCAAAGTGAAATGGCTGCAGCAGCAATGGGGCGAAGAATAATTATTATAGGTGGGGGAATAGTTGCAGTGAGGGAATAGTGAGGGAATAGTGAGGGAATACTGTGTGAAAAGTGATGGTTTTGGGGGTGGAATGCAAATAGTTAGCGATAAAATTCGTAACTTTGCAGTCGGCTCTGTGCCAAGCGGTGTGGGGCTGTGAACTGAAAATTCAATAATAATTACCTGAATCATATATGGATAAAAAAGATTTTAAACGCACGCTTGTGACTGCTGCGCTGCCTTATGCCAATGGTCCGGTGCATATCGGTCACTTGGCAGGTGTGTATGTGCCAGCCGACATCTATGTGCGCTACAAGCGTCTGCAAGGTGAAAATGTGCTTTTTGTGGGTGGTAGCGATGAGCATGGTGTGCCTGTCACTATCCGCGCCCGTAAGGAGGGTTGCTCGGTGCAAGATATTGTGGACCGTTACCACAATCTGATTAAAACGAGTTTCGAGCGCTTCGGCATCTCGTTTGACGTGTATTCTCGCACCACTTCAAAAATCCACCACCAGTTTGCCAGTGATTTCTTCAAATATTTGAACGACCACGGCAAGTTTATTCAGCAAGAAAGCGAACAATTCTACGATGAGGCTACGCAAGAGTTCCTCACCGACCGTAATATTAAGGGTGAATGTCCTGTGTGCCACGCTGCCGACGCCAATGGCGACCAATGCGAGAAGTGCGGCTCTACACTTTCGCCCGACGAATTGATTAACCCAGTGAACGCCATCAATGGCAATCCTCTGGTGAAGCGCAAAACCACTCACTGGTATTTGCCTCTCAATGAGTATCAGCCATGGCTCGAAGAATGGATTTTGAAAGAGCATAAGGAATGGCGCCCCAATGTGTATGGCCAGTGCAAATCGTGGCTTGATGCCGACTTGCGCCCACGTGCCGTGACACGCGACTTGAGCTGGGGTATTCCTGTGCCTGTGGAAGGTGCAGAGGGCAAGGTGCTTTATGTGTGGTTTGACGCTCCTATCGGCTACATCAGCAACACTAAGGAACTGTGCGACGCTCACCCCGAATATGGCAACTGGGAAACTTGGTGGAAGGACGACAGCACTCGCCTGATTCACTTCATCGGCAAGGACAACATTGTGTTCCACTGCATCGTGTTCCCCACCATGCTGAAGGCTCACGGTGGCTATATCCTGCCCGACAATGTGCCATCTAATGAGTTTCTCAATCTTGAGGGTGAAAAGATTTCCACCAGTCGCAACTGGGCAATCTGGCTCAACGAATATCTTGATGAGTTCCCCGGCAAGCAAGACGTGCTTCGCTACGTGCTCACCGCCAATGCTCCCGAAACCAAGGACAACGACTTCACTTGGCGCGACTATCAGGCTTGCAACAACAATGAACTTGTGGCTATCTTCGGCAACTTCGTGAACCGTGCCGTGGTGCTCACCCATAAATACTTCGACGGTGTAATCCCTGCCGCTGGCGAACTCACCGACTACGACCGTGCCACCATCGCCGAATTTAAGGGCGTGAAGGAAACGCTGAGCAACAACATCGAGCAGTTCCACTTCCGTGAAGCGCTTAAAGACGCTATGAACTTGGCGCGCATCGGTAACAAGTATCTTGCCGACACCGAGCCTTGGAAACTCGCTAAGACCGATATGAAGCGTGTGGAAACCATCATGAACGTATCGCTTCAGATTTGCGCCAACTTGGCTATCGCCTTCGAACCATTCCTTCCATTCACTGCCGAAAAACTCCGCGCTATGCTCGGTATGGCTGAGGTGGACTGGAACAAACTCGGACAACTCGACATTCTTGCCGACGGTGCCAAGATTGAGAAGCCTGTGTTGCTCTTTGAGAAGATTGAAGATAGCGTGATTCAAGCACAACTCGACAAACTCGCTCGCATCAAGCAAGAGAACATTATCGCCAACTTCAAACCCGAACCAGTGGCAAAGGAATGTATGTTCGACGATTTCATGAAACTCGACATTCGTGTGGGTAAGGTGCTGGAATGTTCAAAGGTGAAGAAGGCCGACAAACTGCTTCAATTCAAGATTGACGACGGCATGGGTGGCCGCACCATCGTGAGCGGTATCGCCAAATTCTACGAGCCAGCCGACTTGATTGGCAAGGAAGTGTGCTTCATCGCCAACTTCCCACCACGCAAACTCAAGGGCATCGAAAGCCAAGGCATGATTCTCAGCGCAGAAGATGCCGATGGCCGCCTCGTGGTCATCGGTCCCCAAGGCGAAGTAAAGCCCGGCGTAAAAGTAGGATAAAACGAAAAATCAAACACTCTGATAAAAATAATAAGGCAGTGCCATATTATGGCACTGCCTTTTATTTTTTTAACAGCTATATAGCATGATGTGGCATCTCCGATGCTTGTGACTTCAAATTTTGGAAATGATATACATGTTGTCCTGAAGAAGATGCAACGAAATTCCGTTAGGAATTTGATGTGTGTAGGGAGGTATGCAGAAAAGATGTAATGGAGCGAAGCGAAATGGAATCTTTTCGAAATGC
>OJAW01001504.1_pt1 | contig 13317 bp, 9 predicted proteins | sample 1589151 | NCBI WGS metagenome assembly OJAW01 (sample SAMN03283290) | human gut metagenome | biome: human-associated habitat; material: feces | host: Homo sapiens | place: Peru | collected 2012 | reverse complement strand
CTTTTCCGCACAATCTCCATCGACTTAATATTCCAATTTTGAACACCCCACCTGTAAGGCCATATTTATTGTCTCTTCTTCGGCTGGATGTTCAGTCGGTAAATCAAGTGCAGCATGCCGTAGCTCGGAATCACGTTGCGGTAGGTCTCCGTGCGTCCCTGTCCGTTGAGTGAATGTGTCACGGTTGAGAGGTTGTGCAGGATGTCGAAGCCCTCGAGCGCAACAGTCAGGCGTTTCTTAAAGAACTTCTTCGAGAGACGTGCATTCCAGACGAGTTCGTCCGTATTCATCTCGTGTGCCTCATATCCGCGGCGGCTGTACATCGTCAGGTCGGTGAAGATCTGGAAGTCGAACGGGAGTTCAAACTGTCCTGTCAGTCCGTAATTGAAGTTGGCGGCATTCACCGTTGAGAAGTCCTCGCGAGCGCTTGTGGCGTTGCGCCATGTTCCGCTCACCTTCGCCCCAATTTTCTGGCTTCCGATTTTGTAGTCGAGTTTCAAGGTCTCAGTGAGGAACAGGGTTTTCACCTTGCTGCGCGGATTCATGTTTTCTCCTTCAACGGTGATGAGGTCGACATTGTTGTAGAACTGCGAAGAGGTCGACGTGCCGAAATAAATGCGATGTTTCTTGTCGAGCGCCATATTGTAGTTCACGCTTCCCGAAACATTATAGTTGCCGTTGATGTTCACCTGCTGGAACGTGGTAGCACCCGTCTGGCGATTATAAAGTCTCGAATAGCCAAATTGGTTCTTCGAAATGTTGTAGGCCAGTCTGGCATTGAAGGAACGCTGCTTGCGCGGACTGTTGTTCTTATAGTATAACGACAGATTGTGGAGGTAGCTGTTCTTCAAGCGTGCGTTGCCCACGTCAATGTGCAGCGGGTTGTTGTCGCTTCTGTAGTCCAAAGTCTGCACGAGGTCATACAGTCTCCCTTCCATACTATATTGCAGTTGCACCTGACGCTGCCAATTATGCCAGTTGTGCGTAAGTTCAAAAGAAGGATTGAAAGTCACCGCCGTCTTGCTGAACAAAGTGTCGATATGGATGTCGCGCTGATAGTCCAGTTCGCGTCGGGTAATAACCAAAGGTAGCTCAGCACTGACGGACATATATGCACCTTTCTTACCTACCGAACCTTCCCAATGCGATTGTATGCTTATTTCATTTTTATCCGTGTTGAGCGTTTTGTTGAAACTGTTGCCACGGTCAACGACATTGAGGTATTCACTTTCCGATGGCAGCATTCCCAACGGGTTGTTGATGTTCCAATCTGCCAACTGCTCAAGACGGTAAATGCCATAGTCATCGCGAAGGTGTATATGTTCGTATTTATATGACGGCGTAATCGCCATATTGAATGGCAACCAATACCAGTATCTCAACCGACCATAGTAGGAGTATATTTTATATGGCTTTTCGTTATAGAAGCGGTTGCGAATGTCGCTTACGCTGTTTGCATTTTGTGGATAGTCAAGACGATAACGGTTGTAGGTTTGGGTCACATAGTCTTGAAAAGAAGCAGACGCATCGATTTTGAGTAAATCATCCGAGAAAGGAATTTTCTGATTGACGCTTGCATACAAATATGCAAACATGTCATGACCGTCATTTTGCGTTTCGTCAAGGGTTCTGTTCACTGCCCACGCCTGTAACCAGGGAGTTATACCAGGATTCATTATGCTGTCGGTCAGTCCAGACATCGACGTAATGTCTCTGTTGAATCTTGCAGAAGCGGAGACTTCATAATTATTGTAGTTCTTATACTGAAAATATGGCATAAACTGCAATTCAGTTTTCTTCCACATAAAGCGCCAGTTATGGTTCGTTGAGAAATTCGTATAGCAATTTCTGCTCCTGCTGTATCTATGTAAGAAAGTGTTACCACCCGTCAGAAACTGTTCTCCAACGGAGCTATATATATTGTCGGCATCAGAATGCGTCAATGAAGCATCACCAGAAACCTTAAAACGTTTACGCTTGTCGCTGACCAGATAGTCCACTCCGCCAGTTTTTGTGGTCTGCAAGCCATCCAAGGAGTTCGAGGGAGTCCAATCTCCGCTTTCTCCAGGCTTACGTGTTTCGTTGATATTGTTGAAATTGGCGAATGCAGACACGCGCGACTGCGGCGTGAAGCGCAAGGCAAAAAGACGTCCAATATATCTGTCTTTTGTTCCTGCCGCACCCTCGGCATTGGCCAAAACACCAATGGAATATTGCTTCTTCAGCTTTATGTCCATGACATATTCCTCATCAAAGCCCAAATTCTTGCCAGCAAAACGGCTCAGGTCACCTTGTTTTTTATATACCTGCACTTGGTTGACAGTATATGAAGGCAGATTTTCCAAAAGCACGGTATTGTCTTTCTTGAAGAAATCCTCGCCATTGAGCAAGAGGCTCTCAACATATTTGCCGTTCACATATATTTCTCCGTTGCTTTTCAGTTCAACTCCAGGCAATTGCTTGATTAAGGCATCGAGCATAGATCCTTCTGCCATTTGGAAAGCATCGGCATTAAACACCAAGGTATCTTTCTTTGTATAGAACTTGACGCGTGAAGCCGTCACGGTTGCCACACCGAGTTTCTGCTCACGCTGACGTTTCAATTTTATCGTTCCGAAGTCGTAATTTTTCATACGGCCTCTTGGATTAAAATGAATTTTCTTATACTGTGTTTGATAATTGTCGTATGAAAATTGGATGATATATGTAGCAGGTTTATCCTTCACCTTAAAGAACCAAGGTTTGCGAGTTGTTACTATCTGCCCCATCCAGCCTGTATAAACAGAGTCTATAACAACACTATCTGTTGTCATAAGAACGCCCTTAACACCAACTAACAACTCATTAGTCAGCCAATCACGCACATCACCATAGATTTGTTTTTGAGCATAAGAATGGCTTTGGCTTATAATAAAGAATAGGGCGGCTATTAAATATGATAATTTGTTTCTCATGGAATATTGGCCTTAAAATTATTTCACCACCTAGATTTTTTTGCTCTAAAATGGAGTGTCCCAAACACATTGTTTCAGAAATTCAAGACACCCCATTTTTTTCAGAACACAAATGAGAAACCAACTAAAGATTGAGTTGATTTTGTTGGAGTTGTGTCTTTTGTAGGTGCTGGAGATACCTGACATCCTTTATTACAAGTATTATTACAGGTATCTTTGCAACTATCTTGACAAGTGCCTAATACACAACCGTCTTGACAAACGTCATTACAAACGCCATTGCAACCATTTTGAGTTGCAAAAACGTCATTGCCCGTAGTTGCAATAGTACAGAAACCACCTAAGAGTTTACCCTCTTTTGTCTCAACCAATGCCGGAATTTCAATTTCCAACATTTCGAGTTCTTGAACTTTAGATTTTAGTTCCATAGCTCATTGTTTTAAAAGTTAATTATTTAAATTCCAGGAAGATCCTAATATGAAACTCGCCCTGTTTTCAATATGTATTCAAGACGACCACGCACTCTTTCCAGCTTTGCATTATCGTCCAGTCCGAACAGACACTCCGCATTTTCGTCTGCATCCAATTTTGTCTGAGAGCATCCGCCGTGACAGATTGGATAAATCACGCATGCCTTACAATGCTTGTTGCCGTACTTCAATGCCATTCTTTTATGGAAACGCTCGTTCCATTCGATTTCGCCATCTGCATTGAGCACACCTTCACGAATGTCAGGGGTTATATTTATTGCAGTGCATTTATATACGTTTCCGTCAAAATTGATTGTAGCCTGATTCTCGGCGTCGTCGCGACATCTTTGATTATTGTAGTTCTTCTCGATTCTGACCTGCTGGTCTTCTTTCATGAAAAGATCTGCCAATTTCAAAGCCTTCTCACGCACTTCTGTTTTGCTCTTTTCCTGCCAAACCTGCTGAAAATCAAAATATATCAATTTGCTTTCTTCTGGGGAAAGTTCCTCAAAATCGTCAAGCACGTCAACCAAAGAGTCGATATTGTCTTCCGTATAGTTGAACCGGCAATTAACGCGCATTCCCGCACGCACGGCACCGAATATATTGTCCAAAATTATGCGATACGTTGGTTCACCACTGGCAGTGCATCTTGACTTGTTATGTTTCTCTTCGTTGCCGTCAATGGTTATTTGGAATCCCGGCTTGTCGGCCAAAGGTATTTTCAACAGTTCTTTACGAACTTCTTCCGTCAAGAGCACACCGTTTGTCGTAAAATTCAAGAACATATTGACACCATGTTCCTTACAGGCATTGGCTGCATATTGAATTATGGGTAATACCCGTTTCTTGAACGGAAGCAAAGGCTCGCCGCCGAAGAAGTCAAGATTAAATGTTTTCAACCCCTCAGAGGAAATCTTTTTGTCCAAGAACTTCAAAATCCGGTTCATTGTCTCGTCTGTCATTTGCGACGAGGCCTTATGCTCTTCGTAGCAATACCAGCAACGGAGATTGCAGTTTAATGTCGGGAGGATGGTCAGATGATAGCCAGATTGGCTTTTGTCTCCCTCGTCCCATTTTGCAATGATGTCCTCAGCTTCGTTGCACTCGTCATTGACAATCATGCCGTTCTTTTCCATTTCTTCATATAGAGGACTGCTGATGTCCTTCATGAAGTCTATGTTTTCCTTGTGTTGCTTGATAATCTCAACGATTTTTTCATCGAGAACCATAACCCTGCTGGTTGTAAGGTTAAACAGCACACCCTTATTTCCGTTCTGGAAAAGAAAATTGTATTTACTGTATTTTCCCATGTCTGTTTAGTTTCTTATGGTAAATTAGATATAAAGTAGAAGTGGTCAACGTTGTGTCTGTCAAAACAGATGTCCACCTCCTGGGATTTTTAGGTATGAAATCCTTGACATCCATCCAGTCGCCCAAATTTATTGGATAATCCTGCTCGTCATATCCTTCACGGCAAAGTGCGATATAACGCATTGCATAGACAAGTGCATTCAATTCGCTTGATTCGTCAATTACCATTTGGGCCGCTTTCATGAGTATCTCCTCATTGTCGTCAATCCACTCTGCTGGTATATGATTCTTTATCCCATACATTTTTCTTGCAGTGGCATAAGCCAATATGCCGCCAGACCCTGTTGCCAAACTCAAGTCTTTATCCTTTTGAATTGCGTAACAACTTAGCTGTCGGTCGATTAGATTCAATTCTTCTGAAATATCATCCTCTATCAGATTGTGCTCTTTCAAGAAAATGAGCCCCCAGCCAATACCAGCCAGACCATTGCTGAAATTACATGGAAACTTCTTGTGGTGTACAGCCGCAGCAACGCCATCCCATAAAGCCTTGATATGATCTTTGTACGTATGGTCTTCTGAAGACTTTTCATAAATGCACAGCCATAATATCTGCCCCATCGTACCATCAAACAATCCTTTTTCCTCCAATGGCTTTTCTGACACAAACTGCGCTATACCCTTGACATCTATATCTTTTTTCTTGAATTCCTCCAGGAACTGGGAACACAATCTCTGCTGGACTTCTGTGAAATCACGGAATGTCTTTGTAAAGCTTCTTCGATAATATTTCCTCAGGGCAACCCATCGTTTGCTTTCTTCCTGGAATTTTTCAAGAGCCATCAAAAACAAATCCCGGTTTGTTTTGCAGAGCGTTGCAAACTCAACACACCACAATGATTGCGGAAAAAGAAGATAGGATATCAGCAATTCATTGAAAAGTTCATCTGCACTATACCTTTTATATGGAGACTTCTTACGGTAGATGTGGCCAACTACAACTTTCTTCAAAAGAACGCATTCGCCTCCTTCCATCCACACTTTCATACTGATATATGCTTCGTCGTTGCCATAATAGCGCAAACCTTCAAGGCCTCGCAGATGATTCCAATATCGCTTGCTCGCCGCATAGCCTGCACCAAGCACCACGGGAATTGGCTCTGTATCTGCTTCCGGAGCATTTTCATTTCCCTTCCACACTATTTCAGTCAGCGTGTGTCCCTTTATTAAAGGCATATATGCTCCATAGCTTTTATAGGTGCGTGAAGCTATTTCACGCACAACACCATCAACCTTTTCCAAGTAGCGACCTTGCGTGCAAAGCAATCTTCTGTCGTTCTCAGTTAGCAGATTGACAATATACTCACACCACTGGCTATCATAAAAGCGCATGTGTCCGTCAAGCAGCAGGAAATACGGGGTTTTAGACAAACCAATGCCCATATCTCTTGAAGCAGCGACTCCTTGGCGCTTTGAATTTACTATATAATAAACATTTAAGGAAAGCAAATCCTTTTGATAAGGATAGCCATCCGTAGAGCAGTCATTGATAACTATAATGTCAACTTTATTGCCGACAGTTTCACGAATGCTACAGACCGTTCTACCAACTTCTTCCCCTTCGTTGAGAAAAGGGATTATGACAGTGAGTTTGTTGTCTGTCGGCTTTATTGCAGGGTTGACATATCCATTATTCAGTCTTTGGGAAATTATGGCACGCGCATCTTCCTTGACACGTTCCGTTGCCTCAAGCATCTCCCGGTAATGAACCTTGGTTGTCTGAGTATCTGAATATCTGTACGAAACAAGCAGCTGTGGTTCAATCATAATATTTGCACCATGCAGAAGCATGGACATCCAAAAGCCATAATCTTCTGCATAGACGTATTTATGTTCAAAGCGTATATGATGCTTTTCTATAAACTCGCGCCTGGCGATGGTTGTAGAATTTGCAATCATATTGTCTTTCAGCATACCGTCAACAGTGCATGATATTGCCTCGCCAATCATGTTGTCTTCCTTGTCACCGTTTATATATTCCATACATCCGCCCATAACGTCAACGCTGGGATGTGATTTCATATAGAGGTACTGACGTTCGAGCCTGTCTTTCGGCATCACATCGTCCGCATCCATTCTGACAAGATATTTTCCAACGGCTTCTTTCAGATACGTATTACAGGTTCCTATGAAATCATGTTCGTTTTTAATTAAACGAACACGGGAGTCATTATATGATTCTACTATCCTTACACTATCATCCGTAGAACCATCATCAACAATGATAAGCTCAAAATTCTCGAAACTTTGAGACAGCACACTGTCAATGCAAGCCCTAAGATAAGGAGCAGCATTATACATCGGTATGACAACCGATATTTCAAGAGGTACATGTCCTATATCTATCATCGTTGTAGGATTATTTATAACACTAAAGGGATGAGCCATTATTCAAATTACAAATTATGCCATTTAAACCTCTCGCCTCAAACCTAAGAATGAAAATAATTATAATTCAAGAGTAGTCGAAATCTCAATAGCTTAAACAAATCAAGCCAATGTTTGCAATCCAACCTTTCTATTATGATACAAAATTATTAGATATCTCAAAAAATTCCAAATTTTAGATGTTATTTTTTATATCACCAGTTATAAACTTTTATTATTTAACAAATATAGACCATCTGTGCCCACACGCGAGCATGATACGGCAGAATACCATCTTTTGGCAAAAACAGACTGCTCCACGCTGCGTCATAAAAACGCATGTGGCCGTCCAAAAGGAGAAAATAGGGCGTCGTGCAATAATTTATACCATAATCTCTCGATGCAGCGACGCCCATTCTCACCTCATTTTCGAGAGAAATGACGGAATTAGAACTGGATACGCTCCCGAAGCGGAAAGCCGCACGTGGAGCAGTCGTTTATTGTGATGACATCCACCATGTCGCCTGCAGTTTCACGCACGCTTTTAACGGTCATGACGACTCCCCCCCTTCATTAAGATAAGAAAGGGAATTATGACGGTTAGATATTTTTTCTCTGCACACTGCATAACGGAATAAAGTTGAATGTTTTACATTTGAACGGCCTGTATTGCTAAAGGGAAAAAGTCTCCCTATAATGTCTGTCACCGATGGTGACTACAATGACATAATCACCTTCCCTCCATGAAGCAGGCAAAGGGAACACTTCATACTGCCGACCAGAAGTAACATAGGTGGCACTTACAGAATCATCGTCAATTTTGCTGATTCGAAGGCTGGCAATCGTGCCACTTTCTGCATAACAATGCAATTGCCCATTTTCAACCATCGTCACAACGGGTAAAGCCAAAGGTGAGCGTTTTAATGGATAACGCTTTTCCGCATCCTCGTCGTCAATTTGCAAATTGCAAACCATCTTACAAAGAAGAGAATCACGCTGTGCCACTGCTTTGCATGAAAACATACACACAAAAGCCAACAACACACTGAACTTTTTGGATTTTTTATTTCCCATACAAAATCTAATTTTTCGCAAAAATAGCAAAACGACACGAAGCCGCCAAGCTTTTTTGTTCACACTTTATTCACACTTTCCAAGCAGCACTCACGTCCTATTCACACTTTGTTCACAAAATACGTCTATTGCATTATCTATCATACTGTTAGGCATTTCAATAAACAGACAAAAAAAATTGCTCCGCCGCTTCTTTTCCGATGATTTTTTTCCTCAGAGAGGCGTTTTCTTCAGCGATTGCCTCCGTCACAGGTATTCTTCCTACCCTTGCGGACAAAGCGGATTACAGCAAGGTTCGTACTACAGGGGGGGGCGACAATGAAGGAAGAAGGATGAAAACAGGGGCACGGTGTCGCTATCGGCATCAACTGGTTCGACGGCGAAATCAGAAGCGGTTTATACGAAAAACTTTTGGGAGTCCATGAGGTTCTTTTTTTGGGGGGGGCGAGGAGAAACATGACGTGGGGTGGCGATTTTGAAGCAAACAGGTGGCGCACATTCATCATGGTGCAGGGCTGGAACAGACTTTTGCCAGACAAGGGGAAACACAAGCAAGCCCTTATGAGCGTTTTTGGGGGCGGGAGGTAAATAAACTATAGAAGTAGGCTTCAGCTCGACAGAGCGCCAAACTTGTTTGTATGCCTTGCCGAGTTGAAGCCTATGTTTTTTTTGAATACTGACCAACTACTTATTAGAAGAGGTTCCGAAATTAGGGAATCCCCCTGATGTATTCATCCAAATGTTTGGCCACAGCCTTTTCATCATTAAACACCTTGCGAGCCAAACGCGCTCGCATATTGCAAGTTCCGCTGGCATTAACCCCCAGAAGACAGCTGATTTCCGTTAGCGTAAAACCGGCACGGATGAGCAGACATAAGCAAATGACTTTTTTGCCTGTTCGACGCTCCCTTTTCTGAAGCCCATCCAAGAAATCTCCAAAGCATGTGTCTTCTTTGTGCACAAATGTCATAAGTTCCTCCCACAGAGGACTTGTCAGCGCAACCGACTTTTGCTGTTCTGCCATATTCCTCAAGCCAAAAACGGCTTCACACTGATAATAATCCACCACACATTGACACGTGTTGTCTTGCGAATCAAAAACAGCCGCATCCTTGCAGACGTTGCGCAATTCATCCAGCCGACCTGAAGCACTCTTCACATCAACCTTTCCACGTCTCCGACGATAGAACCGTACCATCAAACATAAAACTATGAGGAGAAGAGAGATGCCAGCCACAACAGCAAACGCAATTTTCCACATTCGCGCAGCACGCGCTTTTGCCTGCCTGGTTTCATTAAACTCTATCTGTTTCCGTTGTAACGAATACCCATTATGAGTCGATTCATGGCGTTGCTTATATTTCTCATAAATGGTCTGGTATTTCTTCAAAGAGTCTACATTCCCTTTTTTCAAATAGATGCGGCAAAGCGACCTACTGCTGTCATGCAAAAAATCAAGGTCAGCCGATGCCAAACCCCGCTCATAAAAAACAATCGCCGAATCCAAGCGATTGGTATTCTCAAACATCTTTGCCTTGGCTTGATAATAGCACTCTCTGTTCATTCCAGGCACGACCCTATGGTCTTTGCTAATCCAGTCGGCGGTATTCTCCAGATGTTTTAGATAATAGGCCGTTTTATCATAGAGATGGAAATGATTACAGATCTGCGCATATTCCAGCGACATCCAAGAAGTCCTCACCTCATCACCAACTGCCTTAAAAAAACGATAAGCATTTCTGCAAGCCACAAAAGCTGAATCACGATTTCCACACTCACGATAGGCCTGGGCCAAGGCATAATTACCCTCCGCCATAAGCATCGTGTCCTTTTCCGCTTCAGCCCAATACAGGGCTCTTTTGAATTGCTCTAACGACAGTTCATTTTCAGTATGAAACGCATATATGTCGCCAAGAAAGATGTGACATTTAATTCTCATCACCTTGTCATAATCAGACGTTTCGTCCGTCATCCTCAAGAATCTCAGCCCACAGTCCTGTGCTTTCTCATATTCCTTACGGTCATAGTACATCCCCGCACCGACATAATTTGCCAGCAGTCCTTCTTTCGACGCTTCGTCGCCATAATACTGAATCACCGCCCGCAAAACGCTGTCATTCTCAACGGGCTGATAGGTTTTAAACTGATAGAACTGCGTCAGCAGATTATAATACATCCGGTTGTCATCATCAAAGCCGTCCAACGACGTGGAGACACGTCTGAAGGCCGCCGATACCGCTGACGTATCCAAATCCTCTTGATTGAGCAGGCTGTCGATGTGTACCAACTGCGGATCATACGGCCCACGGCGGCTGCTACACTGGCAAAACACCAAGGAGCAGACGATGAGAAGAAGGACGGGTATCGGATATAGGATGTGTTTCATTTCTAATGCTAAAATTGAAATACAAAGATATACATAATAACATGATGCACATTGGTTTTAGGAAAGAATTTTCAAAAAACGGAAGATTTTGGCGGAAAGGGTGTGGGGAGGAGTGAGGGGATAAAGGATAAATGAAAAGTAGGCAGCCTGAATATTTTTTTACATTCAGACTACCTACTTACCATTACTAAATATTGGCAGCATCGCTCTCGCAACGGAGATTTGCGCTGGCTCGCATCATCGTCTTTTGCGGCGCCAGCATTGTAGCTCACTTTGCTCGCAAAGTGAGGGCCACGAACACGTAGCGAATATGGTCAGCGCTTTAGCGCATGACTTTGTTAGATTTTTAGCCGTGTTTGGCCGCCACAATATTCGTTCCAATATTCGTCCCCCTCACTTTGCGAGCAAAGTGAGCTACAGTGCTGGCGCCGCAGGCCTTCGCCGAATGTTCGCGCAGCGCTACTTGTTGCTATGCCACAACCGCCATGCTATTTGGTGAGAAACACCCGAAAGAGGAAATTCTTCGACTTTTCACCATATTTCTGACATTCGGGATCCCCCTTCTCCACGTATGATACTCTCGAGATGTGTAAATCTTTCCAGCGAGAGGCCAGCCACTGCATGTCGCCATGCTCCACCACCTTGCCATTCACCTCGGCATAGCAACCCGGCAGACGGAATGCACGCAACACCCGCACCACGCCCTCGTCTGTTTTCCAGACGTTGCTCTCACTCATATAATTCATAAACCGGCGCACAGCCACAGAAACCACCCCACTATCCATCGCGCTGCCATCGCCCTTGTAAAGGTCGCACACCTTTCCCAAGTACCACGCCACATCATCGGCGTGCTTCAAGGGATTGATTTTGCCGAGCATCTCAAGTTTCAAGGAATCGGCCTTGCCGAACATATCAAATTTCTTGTTCTGCCAGTCTGTCGAGCGGAACGTATCCAGAAAATCCTTCATGGAGTCAGTTTGGCCGAGGATGTACTTGGGGTTGCTACGCGCCGTCAGAGGACCAAACAGGCGAAACGTCTTGAAATACACCACCCGGGGCTTTTCGAGCAACCACCACTCCACGCCATAAACCGTGCGATAGTGGGGGTTCTTGGGGTCCAGCTGGCGCAAGAGCGCATAGTTTCGCCCAACGCCTCCGACAACAAACGGGGCAGCATCCTCACTATAACTGGCACTGACCTTCTGGCTCTCGGCCGGAGAATGCACATCCAGTTTGCCGCTGAAGCAAAAGCCCCCAGTGTAATGTCCAATCTGCTTGTTGTAACAATCCACAATCTCCTTGATGATGGCCTCCGCTTTGGCTACCGCTTTTTTGCCTTTGTAGGGAACAGCATAGACTTGCGTTTGAAGACAGTTGGTTGAATCAAGCCGATCACGTCCTTGCTCATTGCTAACAGCAACCACCTTGCAGGCTGACAAGATAGAAGAGAAAGGATTCTGTGCCTGCGCACACAGCGTGGCGAGGGCAACGAAAATAACAGAAAAAATTGTACGTTTCATATTGCGCATTGTATTTGTTGGGAATCTTCATGATGTCTGATGGCTTCGTTCACCACCTCAACGGCTATCTGCTGTTCCAGCAAGGCTTCCACCACCCTTGCCTCCACCTCGGCAACGATTGCGGCGCGGTCTGTTTCTGCATGGTCTGTCGGTGGCGCGAGCTTCACGCTGGCATTGTCCTTGGCTTCCTCCTCGGTTTTTGGAGTTGTCATGGTTGCTGCAACCAGGCGTTGCTGACAACGCTGTTCCTTTGCAGGGATTTCCGCCGGCGCGTCCTTTGGGACGGCAACACGTGTTGCCACGTCCCCTGCCGTTGGCAACACCTGGCGGGCAAGCTGTGGGGGCTGTTGCAAACCGTCAGTCTGCCACAAAATCTGTGTCGCTACCAGGAATGCTATCATCACACACGCCGCAGCCACATATCCGAAACGAGGCCTGAAGCGGCGTCTCAAGCCTGCGGGGTGTTTTTTCTGCGCCACCATCCGGTCGTACTCGTCAGCCCCGGGCTTCAGTTCGGCCAAGATTTGCTGGTAGAGCGCATCGTCTTCATTGTGCTTCATGACCTGTTTTTTTGAGTATTCTTATCAACTTTGCCTTGGCGCCAGAGAGCATGCTTTTGACCGATGGTTTCGGAATGCCGGTCTCTCTGGCAATTTCTTCTGCGGAATGATCTTCCAAATATCGCTTCCTCACGAGCTGCTGCTCGCGTGGCGACAAGCACCTGATGGCAGAGTCGATTCGTCCCCGCGTCTCCTGCGCCACGACTTCGGCATCTGCCTGATAGGTTTCGCCTGCCATTCGTTCGTCTGGACACGGCACTTCGACCATCATCTGCCTTCGCTTATAGGTGTCAACGCAACAATTCTTGGTCACCATAATGGCCAGCTGCTTCATATTTCTATTTGCATCCAGTCGCTCGCAATAGTTCCAAAGACGCACCAACGCATCCTGCGCGACATCCTCGGCATCATCTTGATTGCCAAAGAAATCACGCGCGACCTTGACCATCAATGGTCGCAGCTCTGGCACGATATTTTCAAACTCTTTGCGATTCATTTCAACTATATATACTGCAAAAAAACTCGAAAGTTAAGTGACGGCGTGATTTTTTTTTGGGGGGGGGATAACCCGTGCTTGGCCGCCGCAATATTCGTCCCCCTCACTTTGCGAGC
>OJAW01001503.1_pt1 | contig 13338 bp, 20 predicted proteins | sample 1589151 | NCBI WGS metagenome assembly OJAW01 (sample SAMN03283290) | human gut metagenome | biome: human-associated habitat; material: feces | host: Homo sapiens | place: Peru | collected 2012 | reverse complement strand
ATATGTTATTAATAATGATTCTTTTAAGAGATTTACTAATTGGTTTGTAAATAGATATAGTAATAGAATTGAATATAAAACAATAGTTGATTTAGTAAAAGAGAATGGAACTTATACTAGTTATAATGTTATTGAGACTCCTACTATTAACTTTGTAGTAGGTAAAGATAAAGAGCCTACAATAGATAAAACTGTTGAACTTGAAGCAGAAACTTTTGATAATTTGGCTAAAAAGGTAGCAAGAGGGGAAGAAATAACTCCTAGAGTAAGAGAAGCCTCAAGTGGTGGATTTGTATCTTATATATTACTTGGTATTATTACCTTTGTAGTATCTATTGTTTTGTTATACTTATTTGTTAAGTAGGAGACTACTATGAGTGATTTATTTTATTATTTTGTCTCTCTACTAGTTATTTCTCTTTTTACTTTAATTAGTTTTCAAAAGAATATATTTCTGTTTAGTGTAATACTTGGCTTTATTTGGACTATTTTTCAAATTATTATAAATATATCTCCTAGTTTTAATATATCTATTCTTGCTATTCTTAGTGTATTTCTTTATACATCAATAATTGCCCTTATAAGTATTTTTATTACTAAGGGAAGAATATCTCTTATATCATATTGGTTTTTCTTTTTAATTATATTTGGTGGATTAGCATATTTGTCAAGAATTTATATTTTTCCTATATTATTTAAACTATAAAAAAAGTACTTATTATCTAAGTACAAATGATAATACAGTAGTTAAAGAGAAAGCTACCGCTAAGAAAAGCATAATGTAAGCAAATATTCTATTACTTAGATTTTGCTTCTTTTTCTTTTTACTCATAATCTATACACCTCTAATATAATTGTATCAAATATTAGTCATATTTTCAATATCTATTAATATAATTTAGTGGTGATAATATGAATAAGAAATTAAATAGAGGACTAGCTATAATTATACCAGATAAGAAAGTAAATACTTTTATAATGTTTATAATAATATTAGGAATAATATCAGGATCATTATTTCTCGTAGTATTAAAAGATACTGATCGTAACTTAGTAATAGAAAAAATTAATACATTCTTCACTAATATAAATACCAATAATATAAATAATATGGAAGCTTTTAAAAATGCTTTTATTGAAAATATAATATTTGTAATCTTAGTATGGATACTAGGAATGTCTATTATTGGAATAATTATAAATATATTTATGATATATTTAAAAGGATTTATCATAGGTTTTTCCTTATCTTCATTCTTCTTAGTATATAAATATAAAGGCCTATTAGCAGCCCTTATCTATGTTTTTCCTACTAGTATAATAAATATATTAGTATGTCTATTACTAGGAGTATACTCAGTACTATTTACAATAAACCTATGGAAGATAATCTTTTTAAAAGAAAAAAATTATAATATGAAAAAATTTATAAAGAAATACTTCCTATTACTAATATTATGTATAATATTAATACTAATATCATCATTAACAGAAGGTTTTCTAGTACCATCATTATTAAAATTAGTAATAAAACTATTTATTTAAATAATAAAATGTGATATAATGACTACTAGTGAGGTGATTAACCATGAAAACAGTAGTCATTGGTATGTCAGGAGGAGTAGATTCCTCAGTAGCGGCTATCCTATTAAAGAAAGCCGGATATAATGTCATAGGCTTATTTATGCGTAATTGGGATAGTACTATTAATAACGATTATCTAGGTAATCCAAATTTAAATAATAATATATGTCCTCAAGAACAAGATTATAATGATGCCTTAGAAGTATGCAGGAAGATAAATATTCCATTACATAGAGTAGATTTTGTTAAAGAATACTGGGATTTCGTCTTTACTTATTTCTTAGAAGAACTAAAAAAAGGTAGAACTCCTAATCCAGATGTCATGTGTAATAAATATATAAAGTTTGATTTATTTGTTAAAGAAGCAAAAAAACTAGGAGCAGATTATATTGCTACTGGTCATTATGCTAGATTAATTGATGGTAAACTAGCTAAAGCAGTAGATAAGAATAAAGATCAATCATACTTCTTAGCATATGTTAATAAAGATATTTTTAAAGATGTTTTATTCCCTCTAGGTGAAATAGAAAAACCAGAAGTTAGAAAGATTGCTAGAGAATATGGTTTAGTTACCGCTAGTAAAAAAGATTCTACTGGTATATGTTTTATTGGAGAGAGAAATTTTACTCAGTTTCTAGAAAATTATTTACCAAATATTCCTGGTAATATAGTTAATATCGATACAGGTGAAGTACTTGGTAAACATATTGGCCTTATGTATTATACTATTGGTCAAAGAAGAGGATTAAATATTGGTGGTACTAAAGATAGAACTTTTGTTGTAAAAAAAGATTTAGATAAAAATATATTATATGTAGCAGTAGGAGATGATAATAAGTATTTATATTCTAGTACTGCTATTATAGAAGAATTTAATTATTTAACTGATAAAAGACCTAGTAAATGTACTTGTAAATTTAGATATCGTCAATCAGATATAGATATTAATGTAAAATACTTAGATAATAATAATTTATTACTTAGTTATAAAGGATCTAAGGCAGTTACTCCTGGACAATTCTGTGTTCTATATGATAAAGATATATGTCTAGGTGGAGGTATAATTAAAGAAGTAAAATAATAATTAAGGCACTGTAAGCTATAATCTTACAGTGTTATTTTTAGCTTGTAATCTAAAAATAATATGTCATCCACATCTATTATATATAAGTAAATAATATCTTATAAATAAAGAAAAAAATAAAAAAGCACTAGTAATTTTACATATAGTATGATATAATTGTAAATGTAAAGTTATAAACAATTATAAACAATAGGAGGATGACTAACAATGAATGTTGTCGAGAAAGTTAATTTAATATTAAAAAAAGCTAATATTTCTAAAGTAAACCTATCTAAGTATTTAGGAGTATCAAGACAGATGGTTTACAATTATTTTGATGGTGACGATTTATCAAAACTTCCAAATGAGAAGTGTCAACTACTATTTGATTTACTTGACGTTGCATCAGAAAGAGAAATATTAGACATAAATATAACAAATGATTATCTTCAGAGAGTAGGAGGTAAGATATTTGATACAAAGAAGAGTACTCCTAAAAAAGAAGAATTTATTGACTTAGGTGGTCTTAAAAAAGATGAAATAATGTTAATTGGTGAAATTAGCCAAATGCTTAAGAATATACTTATTGAGAATAAAGGTAGAGAAGGGGAGGCCTATACTACTGTTGAGTATGTCCATCACTTTATTGAAAACTTAAATACTACTAAAGAATTAAAATATATTCTAGGATATTTCTCTAAGAATTTTGGTTATACTGATCCCAATAAATTTGCTTTCGATGAAAATAATCAATATATATTAGAAAGCATTATGTACTCTGCTATGACATTATATAGTAATGGGGGAGCTTCTCGTACTAAACTTACCGAATCACATCGTAGATGGGAAGCTATGTTAAATAGCAAAAAAGAAGAAAAATTAACTAGAACACAAGAATTAAATACTGCTAAAATAAGAGCCTTAAGAGAATTAGGATATGATGAAATAGATAAAAGTAATGCTAGTGAAGTTTTAGATAAAATAGCAGAAATTATGGCTCAAAAATTTTAAAGGAATGATTAAAATTATGAAAAAAATATTATTTGCGGTTTTAATATGTGGATTTATGGTATTAACACTTACTGGCTGTGACGATAAAATTGAAACAAACGATAATGTAAATAAAATAAATAAAGTAAGTATTGATGAATTAAATGATATTAATAATAAAATTATCTTTTATTTTAATGATAATGGTACATCTATATATGATAATTATAGTTATAACTATGTAGATGAAAATGATATGGTTGTTATTGTTGGATTAGTAGATAATAGTGAAGAAGAACAAGAATGGTTTAGAAGAAATATAGTTGATTCAAAGTATATTAGATTTGAACAAGGAAACCATCCTGTTAATGAATAATATGTCCCCTACTTTAATTTTTACTAAAAACAGGGAAGAACTGTAATAAGATATTTAATGATTATTTAAATAAATTTATTAATAAGTAGATGATGAAGTATCCATCTCAAATTAAATAAGAACGTATATAATTAATTAACTGTATAATAATATAAATAATTATATAGTTAATTTTTTTATAAAATAAATTTATATTTAAAATAATAACTATAATAATATTATATGTAATATAAAAAGAGAAATACTATCTAAAGCCTTATTTTATATGGTAATTTAAGGTTAACAACTATATCACTTTTAACCAAATATCTTACTTCCTATAATTAATATTAAAAATAATTAAAAGTTCCTATAATCAAAAAAAACGGCAAATAAAGCCGTTTTTATTTTTTTATCATAAGTATTATATCTTTATCTTCTATTTTTAGTAAGTTAATTACTTTTTTTAATGTACTTATTTTTGTTATGCTTTCTCCATTTTCTATTCTTTGTAATTGTCTTGTACTTATGTCTAATAACTCTGCTAATTCTTCTTGAGTATATTTTCTTTTAATTCTATATTTTCTAATTATTTCTCCCATAATATCACCTAGACATATTATGTCATTTTTTTTAACTTTACACCACGACATAAAAAGTCATATTTTTATATTGACATTTAATGTCGGGTATGTTATCATTTAATTGTAAGACATTATATGTCGTACGAAAGGAGTGTTAATATGAAATTAATAAGTGTTAGATTTTGCCCTAAAACTACAAGATTTAGAATTAAACCATTTCTTCTTAATAATTATAGGGCAAAAGGTTATTTTTATCCTTTATATTCGTTTTTAGGCTGTAGGTGGCTATTTAAAGTACCATCTGTTTGGGTATCTATTTGTAAAGGATCTAAAATAGGTGCTGATTATGATTAAATTTATTAAAGATAACAAGGGTGTAATAATATTTTATACATTACTTGCCGTAATCACATATATTTCAATTCATTAGTGTAAAGGTGCCGTTGGTTCAATGGTTAAATGACTCGGTAACAGCCTTACACTCCTACTGGTTGAAACGATAAACATCGTTTTAATATAAAAAAATGAAAGGAGATTCAAATTATGGAATTAAAAATTACATTAACTAGTTGTTTAGTATATCAAGATAAGACAACTAACCAGGACAAGACTAGAGTAGGTTATATAGTTGCTGATACTAGTTTTAGACAAAATAGCGATAAGTTTAAGGGCTTTCCTGATTTATCAATATTCTACGATGGTACTGAAGTATTTAACAAATTACCTGTTGATTGGTTCGGTGTACCAGTAGTTGCTACTATTGAGAGTAAACCTAATCCTAGAAACCCATTAAGAGAAACTAAAGTAATTAAAACCTTAAAATTAGGCTCTAATGTTATTAATTTGGTATAACCCTAATCATAATAATTTTTATTGGTCTTTTGGTGGTAATTACAATTTAGAATTATTTTCTGAAAATGGTTTCGGTCATATAGTAGTTGCTATATACGTAAGGAACGGTCTTAAGTACGAATCTTGTAAAACTGTACGTAATGCTTATATTAGACAAGATGACTTAAGGAATACTAAAAAGAATAGGCTAATAAGTCATTTAATTGACTTTTTAGATAAGCAAAGAAGAAAATAAAATTTTCTTCAGAAAGGAGATAAACATTATGTTATTTATGGATGGTGCTACAACTGCTGCGGCTAATATAGATTTTAGTTCTTACATTACTGCTTTAACCTCTTCTATTACTACTGCACAAGTACTAACTGTTTTAGCGGCTGTAGTTGGTGTAGGTATGGCTTTCTTTCTAATGTGGCTTGGAGTTAGAAAAGCTACTAAAGGATTTACAACTGCTGTATCTACCGGAAGAATCAGAATATAGGACTTTTCAGTCCTCCTCTATAGGTATAGGACATTGTCTTATACCTATTTTTTATTGAAAGGAATGATAAAAATGAATAAAGAAAAAGAAATGAAAGAAATTGAAGATTTAATTGAGTTTTTACAAAATTTTTTTAAATCTAATACTAAAGAAAAGAATTTAATTATAATTAAATTAAAAGGCGAAAATGAAGATTTTGCTAATTGGCTTGAAAAAATAAGAGATTTTACTCCCGAAATGAGATTAGAATTATATGACAATTTGAGGGATTTTTAATATGAGATTTATAATATGTTTTATTATTGCATTAATAATCTGGTTTATTAAGAAAGGAAAAAAGAAAATATGATAAGTGATTTTTGTATGCATGGAAGAAAGAAGATAAGTTATTTCTTTCAATTAGTTAAATATAATAAAAATTTTAGAAAAGAAAACCCTACTTATTTTTATCCTGATGGACTTTTAGTCTTTGTTGGTGGTCAAGGTAGCGGTAAAACTCTTTCCGCTGTAAATTATACTTATAATTTAGCCCAGGTTTACCCTAAAAGCCTAATAGTTACTAATATTGACTTAAAAGATTTTCCTGTCGATAATAAAAGAGTTTTTAGATTTAATGACGCTACTGACTTAAAAAGGTATAAAAATGGTAAAGAGGGAGTTATTTTCCTAATAGACGAAATACATCTATATTTTAATTCTTTACAAAGTAAAAATATAAATATGGACGTTATGACTCAAATAGCACAGCAAAGAAAACAAAGAATACACATTGTTGCTACTTCGCAAGTTTTCGGACGTTTGGCTAAACCACTTAGGGAGCAATTTTCTAATATAGTCTATTGTAAAGGTTACTTTAATTTTATTCAGAAAAATGCTCTAATTGATAGAGACAGTATAGATAGTGAAGAGTCTACTGGTACTAACTTAACTGGTAAAGTAGTTAAGAATTATTGGTGGTTTAGATGTCCGAAAATGTTTGCAAGATATGATACTTATGCTGTTATTGATAACAAGAATCTAACCGCTGCTTTAGATTCTCAAGATATTTATAATTATGTTGGAGGTGGAAACTATGGAAGTAAATTATCAGGAAATACTTAATTTCTTAACTCAGTTCTTTTATGTTATTGGTCCTATTGCTGTTTTATTCGTAATAGTAGAAGTTGTAACTAATCTATTTTTAAGTTTTGTACGAGGCGATAGGAGAGTGAAACTATAATGTTTAATACTCAAGAATATCAATATATTAAAGATTTAACAATTAATTTTTATAATCAAGGTTATAAAAATTACTTATGTTATACAAATAACGTTAACAATTATAGCACTTCTTATTATGACGTTATTTGTTATTATTCAAAAAATAATTTAGATTTAAATTCTTATACTTTAAGTTTACATACTGATACTATTAAATGTTCTTTTGATAGTAAAAGTTCAACTTCAAATTATAAGAATAATTCTAGTTTAAATTGTGGTAATAACTCTGATAATAGCGTTTATATTAACGCTAAAGAGTTTATTTATTCCAATGTAGGAAATAACTCTGATTTAATTTCAGAGTATACCAACAATTTAAAGTATCAAGGTAATATTAGCCTTTTTCTTGCTTCAATATTGGCTATGTTAGTACTTCTATTCTTACATAGATTTACTTCACGAATATTAAGGAGGTAAAAATGAAAGATTTTTTAAGGTATTCAAAAAATAGATTTTTATATAGTTTCTTTAAACTACTAATATTGATTGTTATAGGCTTTTTAATAGGTAGTTTTAAGGTTAAGGCTGACATAGTTCAATATAAATTTATAGATTATGTTAGTACTTCTTCTACTATGAAACAAACTAATTTTTCTCCTAATGAAACTTTTACCTATACAAGAGATTATGTTTTGTTTAATGGTAATGATAAATTTTTTGCTTTTAATTATTGTGCTACTGGTCCATTTGATTTTAGTTTTCCTAATGACTTTGAGGGTGTTACTCAATTGGTTGGTTATGCAACTGGCGGTCGTTGTTATGTTCAAGGTTATGAGGGTTATAATTATACAATGTATTTTATGGCAAAACAAATCAACGATGCAGGAAATGGTAATTTATCAATAATGTTTAATACACAAGTACATAATCGTGCAGACTATTTCGTTTATATTAATGTTTTATCTTTGACTTCTGTTGATTCTATTCCTGCAGGCGTTCAAATTCCTACATATGATGGCGAATTTAGTACTATTAATACAAAAATAGACACTGTAGAACAAGCAGTCCAGGAAGTAAAAAAAGCACAGAATGAACAATCTAACGAACAAAAGAAAACTAATGATAAATTAGATACTGCAGAAAATACCAGAAAAGGTATTTGGGATACAATAAAAAGTATTCCTGGAACGATAGGAACATTTTTTGAGAATCTTGGTACTAAGATAGGTAACTTTTTTAAAGATTTATTAGATGGAATACTTGAGGGATTAAAAAAGTTATTTATACCAGAAGATAACTATTTTAAAAATTGGTTTGACGATTTTAAAACCTATTTCGAAGAAAAATTAGGTTTTATAGCAACACCATTTACAATAATTATTGACTTTGTTAATAGTTATTTAAATTTATCTTCGTCAAACGATATAATTATTGATGTTCCTGATATAACTGTACCTAACTTTGAACAACATAAAATTGTTTCTGCTACTACATTTAATTGGAGTCAGACTCTAAGAAGTAAACAAGCACTTAATACATTATGGCAACTTTATTTATCATTTATAGATGTTTACTTAATACTTAATTTTATCAATTTATGTGAAAGTAAATATAATCGTATATTTGGTGGTGATACCTCTAACTATGAGTATTACACTGTAGAAGATTCTTATACATTTGATAATGATACTGGAGAGGTTCTTTCTGCTAGAAGAAACGAAAGAACAACTACAAGGAAGAAGGTGGAATAATGATAGTTAAAGCAATATTTGACGCAATATTAGGTTTATTTAAAGTTGTATTTAACTTACTTCCAGATGTTCCATCTTTTCCACAAACATTGTTGGAAAGTTTAGATACTGTATTTGATACAATATTTGATCATTTAGATTTATTAGGTTTATTCGTAAGGATAGATACCATTAAAACATTAGTACCATTATTAATAATAGTAATTAATTTTGAACATATTTATCATTTTGTTATGTGGATTATTAAGAAAATACCACTATCTATCGATTAGCCCAGACCCTTGCAAGTTTGCAAGGGTGGGGCTATGTTATCTAACTATTAACGTCAGTGGTAGCGTAGCGGACGAGAGCGAAAGCGTATTCTTACTAAAGGGGGTAATAGGGGTCTCCCCTATACTATGCGGGAAAAGTAGCCCTGACCGGCTACTTTGGGCGGCTAGCCCTAAAAGCGATACGAGGAGGTTGATATCTTGAATAGAATTAATGAGACTACGAGCGAGGGTGTGAAACACCCGGCTGCTCCTTTACTTGATAGTAGTCTCATATCTAAGTATGAAGATGTAGAAAGAAGAATAATTTATGATGTAAAAATTATTCATTGTGGAGATACTTATCAAATTTACAAATTTGATAAAACCAGGTCTAAAGAAAATAAAAAAGATAGAGATATTCCTATCATTCCAAAAGTCAGTATTAAAGATATTGATACTGATAATTTATATAAGCTTGATAGAGTAGAGGAGGTTAAACCTATTCTACTGTCAAATGCTATCAGAAGTAATTTAAATTGTCAGAGAATAGCAAAGGCTAATCGAGACAATTGGGAATCTTTTATTACTTTAACTTTTAAAGAAAATATTACTGATATTGTATATGCTAATAAAATATTTAACTCTTGGGTATCTAATGTTAGAAAGTTAAAAAAAGATTTTAAGTATATTGCTGTTCCAGAATTTCAAAAAAGAGGTGCTGTACACTATCATATCTTGTCAAATCTAGGTAAAGAAGATACTAATATTGTAATACCTCAAAAAGAAAGAACAGAAAAAACAAAAGACTTAACTACTCTATTTGATGTTAAGTACTGGAGTAGGGGCTTTGCTAGAGTTGATTTTATTAAAGGAGATTATAAAAAAATATATTCATACATTTGCAAATATATGACTAAAGATATTGACGATAAATTATTTGGAAAACATAGATATTTTAATTCACAAAATCTAAATAAACCTCGTGAAGAGTTTTTAGATTTATCTAATGAAAATGATTTAAAACATTTTAACGATATTATAAATAATTCTTCTATTGATTATTCTTCCACATATAAAGATATTTATACTGATTCAGATATCCAGTTTCTGGAAGTCGTTAAAAGCCATTAATTATGCGTCTTTTTAATCAAATATCTTACTTCCTATAATTAATATTATGTTAACTTCTATAAAAAGAGAATATAAGTATAATATAATTAATTTAGTAAATACTATTATTGGAGGTAATTAAAATGAGTAAGAAAAACAAAGATAATAAGACTAAGTCTAAATCTAATAATTTTGATTGTCATTGTAATGATGTTAATTTAGATACTGATATGTCTTGTGATTGTCATAAAGATAATTGTCATTGTACTAAGAAGAATAGTACTAATAATTTTGAAGAAAAAGGAGAATAGGGTTACCTACTCTTCTTTTTCTTTATAGTACTTGTTTATAATTACTCTTCTTCTCTTAATTTATCTAATAAAGAATTATATTCATTAGTAATTTCTTCTAATCTTTCTTTAGTTTTAGCTTCATATCTAGTTGTTATATTAGGAGTAGTATTAGACTTTCTAACTAAAGCAAAACCATCATCATATAATACTTTAACACCATCAATAGTAAGATAGTTATAACCTTTTTCTTTAGCATACTCCTCTACTCTACTTACTATTTTATCTTTAATAGCATCTTCTACTGGGACTTTATTTTCATCAGTAGAATAATATACTGGGATATTATCTAGTAATTCAGTACATTTCTTATTAGTTTTAGATAAAATTTCTACTAATCTTAAACCAGCATATATACCATCATCATTACCAATAAATTTATCTCTAAAATATAAATGTCCTGACATTTCTCCACCAAATGGATAATCATTCTCAACAGATATTTTTTTAGTATAAGAGTTTCCTGTTCTAGTTTCTACTGGTTTAACACCTAATTTAATTAATTCATCTTTTAAAGCCTTAGAACATTTAACATCAAAGAAGCCTTCTTTTTTAGTTACTTTATTATAAATATTTCTCCATATTATTATCATAAATTTATCTATTGGTATCATATTACCTTGATTATCCACTACCCCTACTCTGTCGCCATCACCATCAAAGGCAATACCACAGTCAGCTTTTACTTCAAGTACCTTTTCTTTTAGTTGTTTTAGATTCTCTTCTACCGCAGGATCAGGATGGTGATTAGGAAAAGTTCCATCCGACTCATCAAATATAGGAATATATTCTATATATTCATTACTTTTAAAGATATCATGAGCTACTATACTAGTAGTACCATTACCACAGTCATATACTACTTTTAATTTATTATTACCCATATCAATATGATTATGTATCATCTTAACATAGTCTTCCTTAATATCAGCATATTCTATCGTACCATTTCCTTCAGAATATATACCATTTATTATTACATAGTATAAATCACTTACATCTTTACCAAACATATTATGAATACCATTATAACTCATTTTAAAGCCATTATATTCTTTAGGATTATGTGAAGCAGTAATCATAATACCAGCATGAATATTTAGTTTATCCCAAGCATAATAGTACATAGGAGTAGTTACTAAACCAAGTCTAACAACATTTACTCCTCCCTCAGTTAATCCTTTTACTAATTTTTCTTCAATTATCGGACTAGATAATCTATTATCATAACCTACAATCATTTTATTTTTACCAAAACTTAGTAATTTAGTAGCATAAGCTCTACCTATATGATATGATATCTCTTCAGTAATATCTTCATTCCATATACCCCTTATATCATATTCTCTAAACATTAATCTATTTAATTCCATATTTAATCTCTCCTTTTATATAATTCATAATTTTCTTTTAATATGTCAGTACTAACATTTGTATATATCTGAGTAGTAGTAATACTAGAATGTCCTAACATTTCTTGAATAGTACGAAGATCTGCTCCATTATTTAATAAATGAGTAGCAAAAGAATGTCTTAACATATGTGGAGTTATATTCTTATCAATATTCTTTTGTTTAGCTATATCTTTTATAATAAGAAAAAAACCTTGTCTACTTATCTTTTTACCATGATTATTTAAGAATATATTCTCAGTATAATAACCTTTCTTCATACTATCTCGATATTCATAGATATATTTCTTTAAGTATTCTACTGCTAGTTCTCCTACTGGAACTATTCTTTCTTTACTTCCTTTACCAAAACATTTAACATAACCATTATCTAAATCAATATCTTTTAATTTCAAATCTACTAACTCACTTACTCTAAGTCCTGAAGAATACATAAGTTCAAGCATAGCTTTATTTCGATAATCAAAAGCATTATTTAATTCTATATCTAATAAATTATCTACTTCTTCTATTGAGAGAATATTAGGTAATTTTCTTCTTACTCTAGGTTTATCTATCTTAATACTTATATCTTCAATATGATATTTTTCACTTAGATATTTATGAAATAACTTTATAGATACTATCTTTCTAACTATACTAGTCTTTTCATAATTATTTTTATCTAAGTATATAAGATAATCAATTATATCTTCTTCTTTAATATTTAAAGCACTATATATATGTTTCTTTTTTTCTATATATTCTAAGTATTTATATATATCTTCAATATAAGATTCAACTGTTGTATCTATTTTCTTTAATTTAATAGCGGTTAATTCTATCTTATATTCACTTAATATATCTTTATTTTCTTTACTTAGTTTTAAATTATCTATCTTTATCATATTACCTACTCTCATATAAATTATATCATTTATTATTATTTTAGTAAACTTAATGACATTTATTTTACATATATTTATTCACTATAAGCCTTACTATGTAAGTCTTATTAGTGTTAACTAAAGCCTTATATTAAGTCTTTAGTTAATATATCTACATATCTATTATATATAAGCAATAACTATATACTAAAAAAATTAGAGTTTAGTCTCTAATTTCCTTTTTTAGCTTCCATTTATGGCTGGATACACCGCTTTTAATTAACTATAGTGCCATAAGCGCAATATGAGTGTACTATATTTTAAACTTTTGTCAATTCTATTTATAACATAAATTTTTTTAATACGAAATATCATTTTTTGATACTTCAATTACTGGTCTAACTCCGACTAATACGTCGGTTCGCTGAACTTCTATACTATGGACTCTTCTTGCAGTAGCGTAGATTATCCAGCCATGATTAGACATAGTG
>OJAW01001500.1_pt1 | contig 13351 bp, 18 predicted proteins | sample 1589151 | NCBI WGS metagenome assembly OJAW01 (sample SAMN03283290) | human gut metagenome | biome: human-associated habitat; material: feces | host: Homo sapiens | place: Peru | collected 2012 | reverse complement strand
TCACCTCCTCATCTTATTTTCTAAGAATAAGGAGTACCTAACTACTAAGTGTTCCCATACATAATAACAAGTTATTTTTTATGTGTCAATAGCTTTTTAAAAACTAATCTCATGGTTAACTTAATATAATTAACCTATAGAAAACAAACCCACTTGCTAAAAAATATACTTCCTTATATTTACTATATTTAATTAAAAAACAGATAAACTTTTAGTAGACTTTTTTCTTTTAAAAAAATATAAATAAACATCAAAAAAAAGAAACATCATCGTTTCTCTTTTATTATTCATAAGTATCTTACTTTTCTTCTTTTTTAGTAGTAGTTTTCTTAGTAGCTGGTTTCTTAGCAGTAGCAGTTTCTTTCTTAGTAGTTGTAGCCTTTTTAGCAGTAGTCTTCTTAACTGTTTCTTTCTTTTCAACAACTACTTCTTCATCTTTCTTAGCAGCTACAGTTTTAGGAGTATAAGCCTTACCTTCTAATGCATCTTTAGCAATAACAACTAAATCAGCAAACGCTTCTTTATTATCAATAGCTAATTCAGATAACATTTTTCTATTGATTAAAACTCCTGCTTTATTTAATCCATTAATGAATTTAGAATAACTAATTTCATTTTCTCTACAAGCTGCATTAATTCTTGCAATCCATAACTTCCTGAAGTTTCTCTTATTTTGTCTTCTATCTCTAAATGCATATTGTCCTGAATGCATTACTTGTTCATGAGCAGTCTTATATAATCTGTGTTTACTTCCAAAATAACCTTTAGCTTCTTTTAATACTTTTTTTCTTCTCGCACGTGCAATTGTGCCACCTTTAACTCTTGTCATGTTCGTCCTCCTATATTAAATCTTTAATTCTTTTGTAATCTGATTTGTGTAATTCACTTTTATTTCTTTTTTGTCTGTTAGTTTTAGCAGTTCTCTTACCAGTATTGTGTAATACTCCTTGACTAGGAATAGCTATACTACCACTTTTTCTTACTTTGAATACTTTTTTCATACCCTTATGAGTCTTCATCTTATTTTTCTTTACTTTTGTCATAATCTAATCTCCTTTTACTTTTTAGGTGTTAATTGCATATACATACTACGTCCTTCTAATTTAGGCATCACTTCTATATCTGCAATATCAGAAAGTTCATCACTGAATCTAATAAGTACGTCTTTAGCAAGTTCTGGGTGTGATATCTGACGGCCTTTAAATCTAATACTAGCCTTAATTTTAGCACCCTTCTCTAAATTCTTTCTAGCATTTCTTACCCTTGTATCAAAATCATGTACATCAATTGTAATTGATAATCTAAATTCCTTAACATCTACAATTGCTTCTCTTTGTTTCTTAAGAGCATCTTTTGCTTTCTTTTTCTTTTCGTATTTAAATCTGTTATAGTCCATAATCTTACATACTGGCATATTACCACTATCACTCATTAAGACTAAATCAAATCCTGCATACTTTGCTAAAGTTAATGCATCTTGTTTTGATTTTACTCCAAGTTGTTCACCATTAGGTCCAATAACCATCATTTCTTTGACCCTTATCTGTTCATTAATTGGGTTTTCCCTTTCCTTTGTTATAAATAACACCTCCATAAAAAATGAATACAGAAACTCTCTGTATTCATCAATTCACCTAACATACTCTTTTAGTAATTCTATAACACTCATTTACTAATATATACATCTGGCTATTTACCCATTAGTCGTCTAATCAGGTGAGATAAATACATCTACTTTCCGTTTCTCGTTAAAGATTATATTATATATTTCCTAATTTGTCAAGCACAAATACACACTTTTTGCATATTTTATACTAGGTGATACCATGTTAAATAACTTTTTTAATATCTTTCGTTTCTTTGTAGGACTTAAATTACTTACTCTTCTCGCATGTATAGCACTAGTAATTATTATTTTTTATCAATTTATTATAGCATTAATACTTCCATGTTTCATAAATGTACTAGTACTTCTATGTGAGTTTATGGCCTTCATTTGTCTGCTTTTTTATACCATATTTTGCTACTAAATCACCAGACTTATAAACATAATCAATTATTCCCCTAATCTCTATTACCCTCTTATATTCAGAAACTACATTACTAATTTTCTCCGGTATTGATATCATTACTAAAAATAATAGCATCTCATCATCCGTTAAGGGATACTTACTTAAATATACTTTTAATATATCATTAAAATCTATTTCTAAATAGTGTTTCTTATATAATACCACCAGATCATTTATTGGCATATCTATCTTAGCCCTATCAAAACTAATAAAATATGGCTTATCTTCCTTAAGATAATGATCAAGTCCTAAATTCATATGATTCATTACTACTCTCATTCTTCTACTATTATCATTCATCTTATACCATACATCAATATTCTCCTTAGCATACTTTAAAGCACTATATATAATACTAATATTTCTTGCTATTAAATAATCTCCCGGAGACATATATACTTCACTCTCTATATAATCCATAAGAGTATTATAATAATTAAAAGTATCTTCTATCTTATCACTAACACTCTCATATATATATTTATAATTATCTATATCTACTTCCCTATAAAAAGTAGTTTTATTATGTAATAAACTAGCAAGTACTACTAAGTCCATTACTTTCTGTTCAGAAGGTTCTTCAATATCATTAATATATTTATAGTATATATATTCATCATCTTCCTTAACTATCTCAGGAAAATAATCAAAATTTCTTGATAATAAATATTCATATATCTTATCTATCTCATTACTCTTTTTTTTCTTTCTAACATATTCATCATTATATATCTTAACACTATTCTTAATTGTAATCTTATTTATCATTAGAAGGTATAATCAATTTATCCCCTATCTTTATATCTCCTAAATCATTATATTTTTCTAACTCTTCTTTTGTAATATTATATTTCTCTATTATCTTATCAATAGTATCCCCTTCCATCACTCTATATACCCTATAAGTGACATACCCATCATCATTATTTATTCCATTAAAAATATCTATATTTTCATTATTATTCTCTATATTATTATTATTTTCATTAGTTATTTTTATTTCTTTTTCTTCTTTCATTTCTATCTCCTTATCATTATCTAACATCTCTTCAAGTAAATCTATTCTCTCCTTACTATTAGTAATCACTGGAGTAATTTCCTCATTATCCTCTTTTTGACTATTATGAATTACTAAATCATCTTTCATGTCATCCACATTATCTTTTCTATCTTCTTCCATAACCACAGGAATAACCTCTCCATCAATATACAAATCTATATTTACCTTAAGTTTATTCCTATCAACTATCTCGTATCTAAAATCATCTATATCTACTACTAGAGTACTCCTATCATAATTATTACCTAAAGCAATATCAAAAGGTAATTCAAAACTAAATTTTTCTCTTTCAAGTTGTCCATCTGTTATCTTATATTCTCCTGATATATCAAATACTCCACTAATTGAATCATCTCCTATATCCACCTTATGTTCTAAAGATATTGCTGTTATTTCACATACATCAGTACTAAAAGAAAGTACATTATTAAATGGTATTATTTTCTTCATATTATCTATCCTTTCAATTAAAGATATGCAACATTTTATTAAAAATGAATACTTTCTAACATTATCTTTTTTTATAACCTAATTCCTTATAAAATAAGGCTTCAACTATTCCTAGTGTAAAGCAAGTGTAAAAAATATTTGACTTAAATAAGCAAATGTGTTATTCTAGATAACGTGATGCTTATGAAAAATGAACGGTGTAAATTAATAAATTTAATTAAAAAATATGTAGGTTTTTGTATATATCCTATCATATTACTAGTAGGCCTAACGTTTACAACAGGAGCTTACTACGAAAGAAATATATACTATAAACTAGAAGATATTACTCTAGAAATTGGAGAAACATTACCCGAAGAGATAAATAATTACCTAAAGACATTGAACGATCAAAATTATACTATTGAGACTAGTGCCCCTCTAGATAAAGATGGGCATACTTCATCTATTGGAGAATATACTTATTTCCTAGTATATAATGATCCTATCAATAAATATAGTAAGATAACTAACATCAAAGCTAAAATTACTGTTGTTGATACAATTAAACCAGTAATTACTCTAAAAGAAACTACTACATTTAAATATAATTCTAATATTACTGCCGATGATATTGCTGAATGTTATGACTTATCATCTTGTACCCTAGAATTATCTAGTGATATTGACACTACTATAAGTGGTGAAAAAGAGATTACCGTTTTGGCTACCGATGGAGGCGGAAACCAAACAACTTTTACTACCAATATTACTATTGAAGAAAAACCAAAACCTGTATATAATTTCTATTATCCATATAATATTGATTATATGCGTCAAGTAAATAATGAAAAAAATAGTCTTCTCTCTGAAGAAGAAAAGACTAATTTAAGAATAAGTATAGTAGAATATGCTAAAAGATTTATTGGTAATCCATACGTATATGGAGGTACATCTTTAACTAATGGTACAGACTGTTCAGGTTTTACCTTGAGTATATACTCTGCATTCGGATACCTTTTACCACGTGTTGCAACTAGCCAAATATATATTGGAACTGATATTCCTGAGTCAAGTCTCTTACCAGGAGATCTCATCGTATATCATTATGGTCACGTTGGTATTTATGCTGGATCTGGCATGATGATACATGCTGGTACCAGTCAAACAGGTATTGTTATGGCTCCAATATTTCCAGGAACAAAATCATATCGAAGAGTTATTTATTAACTCTTTTTTCATGCCTATTTTTATAATTATATTCATAACAAAATACATTAAATATCCCATAATTCCTATAACAATACCTATAAACCCTATCATATAAAACTTATGACTAATAACCCTTATAATACTATTAGTATTCATAAAATATATTTTTCCCCTTATAATTATCCCACTAATGTACCCTAATATTATAATACTATTACCACTAAATACCCCAATCATACCTATTATTTTAAATAATTGCCGATTATCTTCAATTAATATACATAATACTACTAAAAATATTCCTAGTATTCCATATAAAATATACCCCATATTATCTATTTCCTAAAATATTTACATCTATATCATATAAAAAATTACTAACATCACGAATATATATCTGACTCTTATTAATAACTTTATTTCTAAGAGAAGAAGAAATATTACTATCTTTATTGACCCCTTCAACAATTAAATTATATACCTCATCATCACTTAATTTACTATTAATATCCCCATCTACCTTATATGATACTATACTCTTAAGAACTACCTGTAATTGTTTATCTAATTCCTTAGAATTTATCAAAACATTAGCTTCTTCTAAAGTAATATTAAGTTCTCTTTTAACCTCATAATAAGTATTATTATATTCACCGTTATTATCAATCATCAAATCCCTTACCGTTATTTCATTTACTATTTCATTAATTCCATTATTACTAGCAACATTAATAATTACTGAGTAAGTAGCTGCTATCATTGAGATAAATACTATTAAAATAATTAAAATACTAATTATTATTCCCTTATTCTTAATCATCTTATCACCATTAGTATTATTCTCATATAAATCTTTTTTAATACATTAAAAAAGACTAATTACTTAGCCTTATCCTTCTTAAAATATTTAATCAATATATCATTAATATTCTTCTTATTAATAGGTTTAATTCTAGAAAATATTTTATCATATCCACTAGTGTCTATTGGATTCAAAATAGTTAATGATGACCCTATTCTATTTACAGCATAAAGAACAAATACAAATTCCGGAGTAGATAATCCCAAAACACACACTTCATCACTTTTTTTAATACCTAAATTTCTAAGTCCATTAAAAACTAAATCAATATTATTAATTACTTCTTTAAAAGTATATTCCCTACCAAAATATTCCAAGGCTACCCTATCTTGTACATTTTTATTCTGTATTTTCATATAATCATACATTTTCATATTAATATTTTCATACTTTTTATTCATAAAAACATCACCACAATCACTACAAAAAACTATATGTAAAAAATACACATTTGTTTTACCACAAAAAATTCAAAAATTACCAAAATTATAACACATTTCTAACTTTTACAACAAAATATTACCCTATTATCAAAATATCCCACCCTAAAAAAAAGAAAAATAGATATTTCTATCCATTTTATCTATATAATCTCTTTCCATCTATAATTAATATATTCTTCTATTTCATGTAAAATATCTTCATCTTTAATTTCATAATCAATTAATCTTCTTACTCTTTCATCTAATATATCACTATCATTATCAAGCCCCATTTCTCTTAAAATAGGCATTACATCTCCATATATATCACTATAATACTTTATAAGTGTATTCTTAGCATTATAAGGTTTATCACTCTTCGTATATCTAGAAGACTCCCAATCAATAATCATTTCCATATAATCATATCTATCATATTTCTTACCTACTATATAATGATGTTGATTATTCTCTCTATGTATTCTCTTTATATCATTAAATGATACATTAAGTAAATTCATTACTACCTTATCCATATCATGATTAAAGTATCTCTTCATCATCTCTTCCTTATCACTATCAAGTACATATACCTCTATTATTGCTCTAATAGCCCTTCTATGCATCATCGTATATCTAATTCTCTCTATATTACTACTCATGCTAATCCTCCTAGAAAGATAATATCATTATTTATTGTTTTTTACAATATTTTAGTAAAAGAAAAAACCACATTACGTGGTTAATATTCAAAGTGGCGTCCCCAGAAAGATTCGAACCTTCGACCGCACGCTTAGAAGGCGTGTGCTCTATCCAGCTGAGCTATGAGGACATTAGCAATTTCCTGATTGCTAATTAAGTATACAACATTTTTTTCTATTTTTCAATACTTTTTAATGAAAAAGTCGAAATTTCTTTATTATTTACTAAAAATATCACTTTTTCTATCTCTAATTCATCACATAAAGATAATCCAATCGTATATTTTACCTCTTCTAAAATCTTACTACTAGTAATATTTGACAAAATTGCTTCATTAAAATCTAACTTAATCGTTTTATCTACTATCTCATAATCAAGTAATTTAATATTACTGTCCAAATAACTCATCAAATTACTTTCATATGTTAAATTAGTAGCCAATTCATCAATAATTATCTTTACCTTATCTTGCCCCTGATTATTAATATATTTTGTAATTGGTGTATAATATACTTCATCATTATAATTCATTACATAGTATATCGTATATGAATCTATATCATTCAAATTAGTTAATTCATATTCTTTATTTATTCCATAACCCTTATCTAAATACTCAGGTAATAGCTTCTTACTATTAGGTAATTCCTTTAATTTTACTCCCTCTATAAATATCTCTATCTTATCTACCCCATCTATATCTGTCAAAGTATATACCAAAGATTCAATAAGTTTCTCTTCATACTCCATCTTAATATTATTAAATTCTTTAGAAAAATCTATCTTAAGTATCTTATTATGAAGACTAATATCTAACACTCTTGTTCCTACCGGTAATAATCCTCTAAATCCATTAGGTAATTTATCTTGCTTCTTTCCATTAATCGTAAGACCATCTAATAAGTCTATTGCTTTTGATATTTCATTCTGCTTATTAACACTAATCATTGTTCTTGATACCTTATCATAATTATCTAATAAATATATTGTATCTACTTCATTAGGATATACATATTCAAGTCTTTGTTCTATCTCTAATTCACCCTTATTACTAGGTATTAAATATAACATAAGTATTACTAATAATATTGAAGTAGCAACCATTATCTTTTTATATAACATTCTTCTAAGCATTATATCACCTAATTAATAATACGTTATATTCTTAATTAATAGAACCTATACCAAAATAAAAAGCCACATAAGTGGCTAAATACTAATAATTTTCATTCTAAGTAATTCTACTACTGCCTGTGCTCTACCCTTAACACCTAACTTCTGCATCGCATTAGATATATGATTTCTTACAGTCTTCTCACTAATACCAAGCAGATTAGCTATTTCCTTAGTACTCTTATTACTTACCAATAACATAAATACTTCTTTTTCTCTTTTTGTTAATATATACTTATCCATAAATACCTCTCTTCCCTCTTGGGTGGCCTTATATTATTCATAATATCTTATGCCATATCCTTAAGTTATGTGAGTATTTATCTTATTTAAATTGTACTGAAATATATTTCTTATCTTGAAAATTACTCTGTATAGTTCTCATAATATCATTTGCTAAACTACTAGTATGCTTATCATTATCAATTACTACCCTAATCTGATCTCCATCTATCTTAATAAAAGAATCTAAGTTATGTACATTCTTTACTTTCTCTTCCAATAACTCTTCCTGACTACTAATCTGATTAAGTAATTTAATTTGATCAAAAGCCTTATTCTTATCTTCTACCGTAGTCTCACTATCACCAATAGTATTCTTATATTTATTAATCTCTTCAAGTACTGTATTATTATCTTCTTCTCTAAGTGTTTCAATTAAACTCATCTCATAAATATTTACATTCTCATCTCCAATACCTGTATTTCCATTATTTGTCATCATTAACTCTCTAGGCATTGTTATATAATATACACTAAGAACTAACACTAAACTAAACAACGTTAAAAACCATAAATTCTTTTTATTTATCATATTCTCCTCTTTTCTATTTAAATATATGTCCAATCTTAAAAATATATACAAGAAAAAAGGAAAATTAATTAATTTTCCTACATTTTATCTAGTACCCTTTCTTCCCTTACTACTAACTAATTCTTCTAATTCTTTAGTATTATATTCAGATAACTCACGTTCCTTATTATAATTATCCGCCGTAGATATATCTGGTACCATTCTATTAGTAAGCTTATTATACATCATCATATTATTAGTAGCCTTCTTTGCAAATACTCCTAACATACAATATATATTATCTCTAACATGCTTAAATACAATTCTTACCTGATCATGTAATAGTTCCATTACCCCAGATTTTTTATTTTTACTAGTTAAAGTCTTAATCTCCTTAATTGTAAGCTTATTATTTATAAATCTATCAATTAAATCATATACCGTATCATAATATTCAAATGGTACATCATCCATATCAGCAATAAGTAATGCCTTTAATGGATTAACCACACTTCTAGAGTATATTAACTCTTTTACCTTTCCATTATCTTGAATAATCTCTTGTTCCGTTACTTCATCATTAACTTCTTCAATCTCTTCTTCATTAATCTTCTCATAATATTCTCTTAAATATAAATACTTATCAAGTATCTTATAGTAATCCTTAACTGCTTCCCTTCTCTGTCTCCTATCATGGTATACTTCCTTATCAGTAAGTAAATCATAGTATACTAACATATCACTCAAATATCTATCCATTAATCCTATAATAATATAATTATACTCATCATTAGTAATATTATATTTCTTATAACCAGAAATAAACTCTATCATATCATCAGTATTAATACTATCTAAACTATCAATAATCTCTTTCTTTAACTTATCTATTGTATCTTTTCTACTATCATCTATTACTATTACATCATTCTCTTGATATCCCGCTTGTAAAATATTAGGAATCTTCTCATATAATTCTTCAGTATATAAATTCTCTTTTGTATTATCACTATTATTAGACATTAATTTTCTATTATATAATTCTATCTCATTAATCAAAAGCAATTCTTCCTTATTATTAATTACTCCCATTAGTTGATAATAATTAATAATCTTCTTAACATTATATATATCATACTTACCCTCTAATATAGGACTACCTTGTCTTAAATTTAAACGTACCCTCATAGCAGAACTTACCATACTCCTACTATTAAGTCTTCTTTTCTCTATACTACTAATATCCTCTTCTATCTTTTTAGCATCATTTCTTATAACATTAATAAACTTATTTATCTCACTCTTCTTACTCTTATCTAACTGAAGTCTATTTAATACCCTATAATATTCCATCTCATATATATCATTCTTATATATAGAATTAAATAATATTGAGATCATTATATTATTTTCCTTCATCTCATCATAATCACCATTTAATAGTATCAATAACTCATCATACATAGCTTTCAAAGTAATCTTCTCTTCATATTTTTCACGAAGTCTACTACTTCTTTCAATATAATCATCAAGAAGTCTCTGTATCTTCTTTATATTACTATTATTTTCCATATATCATACTCCTACTCTCTAGTACAAATATACCACAAAAAAAAAGAACAATCAATATGTTCCCTTTAATACATTCCTTGAATCTTCTTAATCTGTTCTGGAGTTAAAGCCTCTACCTTCCAATTACCATCATTATCTTTCCTAACCTTCACCTCTAAAGTATATTTAACCTTATCTTGTGTCTTCTCTAATCTACCTAACTTCTCCTCATCATAACTCTCTTTAGTATAATTATCACTATCAAAAGTAAGATCACTAATAGCCTTCTTATAGTCTACTACCTCTATTTCTACCAATACCGTTGCATTATCCCCATCAATCAGTTCATCCTTAATCTCATATGATAAATTCTTATATTGTCGTTCTAATAACTTACGATATCTCTCCTTATGATCTTTAGTCAAATCTTGCTGATTAACCACATTATCTATTCCCATACTAATATCTTCATCTAACTTTTGATATTTTGTAAATAAATCTTCCACCCTACTAGTAGGACTATTCCCCATAGTACACCCTACAAGCATTAAACATATAATTATTAATAAATAGATTTTCTTCATATCCTCACCCATCTATATTATTTACTAATAACTGTATTTCTATACTATAAATTATATTTATTTAAATTATCTACAATAAATTCACTACTATATCCTAATGATAATAAATTATTATAAATCTTATTCCTAATATTATTCTTATTTCTATTACTCTTAATTAACTTATTAATCTGTTTATTAATTTTTTCTACTAATAAATTACCATCTATCTCATAAATATATTTCTTTATAATCTTATCATCTATCCTATGTTTCTTAAGTTCAAGTTCTATTCTATAAGGACCCATCGTTGTAAAATTCATCTTATCCTTAATAAAAGCTCTAGTAAATACTTCATCATCAAGAAGTTTATTTTTAATAAGTTTATCTATCACTATATCAATTACATCAATAGGAATATCTTTCCTCTCCATATATTCTCTTATTTCATTTATACTTCTAAGTCTTACCCCAATATAATTAACACACTTATTATATATATCATATTTATCATTATCTTTAATTATTTCACTAAGTATATCATAATCAATATTCTTCTTATATAATAAATTATATTTAATAATAACATCTTCTTGTAAATTAATCTTTTTTCCATCAGAAAATAGTACCTGATAATTACCATTTCCCTTCTTAATATATTTAGTTATTTCCATCATATCACCACAATAAGTATAACATCCTCTCACTCCAAAGTCAATGATATATAAAACATTCTTTCGATATATAAAAGAAGATTAATTCTCTTTAATCTTCTCTATTTCTTCCTTGCTTAATCCAGATACTCTAGATATAAAATCAATACTAGCATTCTCTTTAAACATCTTTTTTACCATTTCAATAGTGTTTTCTTTAACTCCCTCTTCTTTTCCCCATGCTTTCATAGTGTTTATATATAGTCTTTCTTCATCTTCATCACTTAATAACTTTATTATTTCATCATCATTATTAACTTTAATTGCCTCATTCTTTAACTTAGCCATATGTTTATCACCATTTATGTTTTCTAGTTCTTTCTGACTCATATCAAGCATTCCTAGTAAACACATCTCCTTTTTTCCATTATAACATAGTCTAGCCATTTCTGTTATATTAATTTCATATATTTTAAAGTTATCAATATAATCTCTATTTAACTTTTTATCATGTAATGTATACTCTCCAATCAAAGGAAAATGAGGAGCATCTTTTTGTTCTACGGATAAATTTATCTGAATAATTCTATCCATATCATTATAACTTTCTCCTGTATCTATTGAGTCACTATATAATTTAAATACAAAAGCCGCATTCCTTCTTTTAAAATAATTATAATTACTACTATTAATCTCTATATTAATTTTATCATGCCTTGTCTTTACAACAACATCTAATACTTTTCTTCTAATTCTTACCTTATCATTAGTAAGTTCTGTTAATAAAATCCTCTCTATTTCTACCTCCTCATGAATTACTTCTTCAATTAGTATCTTAAGCAAATCCCAATTCTTCTTGTTTCCAAATATTGTTTTAAATACTAAGTCTCTTCTTATCTTATAAAATTCTGCCATAGTATTCCTCCTTTCAAATCATTTATATCAGATAAATAATTCAAAGTCAAAATACAGTTTCTCAAAATCTGCACCACCATTTTTACAAAAAAAATTACAGATTTTTAAATACTGTAAAAATACACTTCCAAATATATAAATAACTGTTAATTTTATCACTTTAAAAATTAACAGTTATTCAAAATTTATAAAATTAATATTTTTTACTATTTTTTTAATATGTAAATATTAAAACTAGCAGCACAAAAAGAATGTACTGCTAATTCGTATTATCCCATTTTCATCATTTTATCACTCACAGGAACCTACTGTTAATGTGTTTAATCACTTATGTGATTAGGAATTAAACCTCTACGATAATCCATATTTATAATATCCTTAAATATTAAATACTGAAGATTTCTCTTATATACTATAGTCACGAAGGAAACAACCGAACGGAAGCCGTTGTTGTTGTTCCTGTTGAACACACCGGCATTAGAACCATTGTTATAGTTGCCTCCTCGTTTGAACCAAGGGTTATTGGCAGAAACAAAGTTCGCGTTAACGGTTTAATCTCTATATCAATGTTTAAAACATTAATACCATATTTTTTTCTACAACCCTTCGTGTCATTTTTGTATTTGCCAAAAATGACACTTTTTAACCAAACCACCAGGTTCATTTTTGCAAAAAGAGAGGCAAAAATGAACCATCTCATATTGTTGTTTTATCTTAGACCAACTATTACTCATCTCTGTTCATTACTACTTTCAAGAGGATAAGTCGCTTACGCTCCATCGACCGCCAACGAAGAACGAAAACCGCTGTAGTAGTAGGCATTGCCACTGAAGATGCCCCTGCCGAACACACCGGCCTCAGAACCATTGCCATAGTAGCCTCCTCGCACGAACCAAGGGCTATTGGCAGAAACAAAGTACGCTCTATCTCCATACCAAGCATTT
>OJAW01001499.1_pt1 | contig 13356 bp, 10 predicted proteins | sample 1589151 | NCBI WGS metagenome assembly OJAW01 (sample SAMN03283290) | human gut metagenome | biome: human-associated habitat; material: feces | host: Homo sapiens | place: Peru | collected 2012 | reverse complement strand
CTACTACTAGTAAACTAGCAACTACTAATATTGTTTGTTTTTTCTGCATAAACATTTACTCCTTTTGGTACTTTATTTTGTACTATGGTTGAAGATATATAACTTATTTTATTTAAATAATTATTAGTCATATTTTGTGTCCTCCTTCTATCTTATAAGTAAATTTTACCAAAAATAATTTTATATTACAAGTATTTTGGCTATATTTTTTCTTTCTAAAAAGAAAAAAAGACATCTATCTGTTAAAGTACAGATAAATGTCAACCTATAATTGAAAAGGTAGACATTCAATCAATGAATGTTCCTTTTTATTTTATGAAGAATCTCTTCATGTATACATTGTATCAAAAAATAGTTAATAATTCAATATACAATTAAAAATGAAGAAGAATTTACTCTTCTTCACTTAGTATTTCTTCTTTAGCTTCTTCGTTAACTTCATCTATTACTTCATCAGTCTTATTTTCTGTTTCAGCCATAAATGTTTCTTCTAAAGCTTCAGTTGGATCATCACTTAAGAATTCTTTTTGAAGTTCTAGTTCGATGTCTCTATATTGTTTAGCACCAGTTCCTGCAGGTATTAGTTTACCTAAGATAACATTTTCTTTTAATCCACTTAAGTGATCAATTTTACCTCTTACTGCAGCATCTGTTAATATTCTTGTTGTTTCTTGGAATGATGCAGCACTTAGGAATGAATCTGTTTCTAGGCTTGCTTTTGTTATACCTAACATTACAGCCTTACCAGTTGCAGGTATTTTACCTTCTAAGATATAAGGTTTATTTCTTTCACCAAATTCTCTTAGAGATACACTTGTACCTTCAACAAAGTCTGTGTCTCCAGCATCAACAATACGAATTTTACTAATCATACGTTTTACAACAGTTTCTATATGTTTATCTGAAACGTCAACACCTTGTGATTTATAAACTTTTTGAACTTCTCTTAAGATATATTCTTGAACAGTAGTTGGATCTGTTACAGCAAGTAATTCTTTAGGACTTATACTTCCTTCAGTTAATGGTTGACCTGCTTCAACGGTTTGACCTTTTTCTACTCTTAATTTAGCATTATAAAGTGTTACATGTTCTCTAACTTCAACATCATTTGTAATGTAAATCTTGTATTTACCTTTTTCTTCTTGAATTTTAGTTACTTTACCACTTATTTCAGCAATAGTAGCTTTAGCTTTTGGAATTCTTGCTTCAAATAATTCTTCTACACGAGGAAGACCTTGAGTTATATCATCTGCTCCTGCAACACCACCAGTATGGAATGTACGCATTGTAAGTTGTGTACCAGGTTCACCAATACTTTGTGCAGCCATAATACCTACTGCTTCACCTACTTCAACTACATTACCAGTTGCAAGGTTTCTACCATAACACTTTTGACATAATCCATTAACTGTCTTACAAGTTAAGACACTTCTTATTTCTATCTTTTCAATTCCGGCTTTAATAATCTTTTTTGCTATTTGTTCAGTAATTAATTCTCCTTTATCTACAATCAATTCTTTAGTTTCAGGATTTATTACTTTTTGATTTGTGAATCTTCCTACTATTCTTTCTTCAAAACTTTCTAGTACACTACCAGACTTGTCATCTACAAATGCACTAACTTCAAGTCCTTGAATAGTACCACAGTCTTCTTCTTTTATTATTAAGTCTTGTACAACATCAACAAGTCTACGTGTTAAGTAACCAGCATCAGCTGTTTTAAGTGCTGTATCTGCTGTACCTTTACGTGATCCGTGAGAACTTAAGAAGAACTCTTGAACATCTAGACCTTCTTTAAATGATGCAGTAATAGGAATTTCTACTTCTTCACCATCTGGTTTAGCCATTATACCACGCATACCACTAAGTTGTCCTAATTGAGAAGCATTACCACGAGCTTTAGATGTAAATATCATTGCTAGTGGATTACTATCTTTTTCTCTATCCATTTCATCCATTACGGCTTTTTGTACATCTTTAGTAGCAGCAAGCCATAAATCAACTACTTTTCTATGTCTTTCTTCATCAGTTATTAATCCACGATTAAATTGTTTATTTACTTTATTTACTGTATCTTGTGTTTCGTTTATAATCTTTTCTTTGAAATCTGATACTGGAATATCACTTAAACTAAATGTTATACCAGATAAAGTACTATATTTAAATCCTTGATTCTTTAACTTATCTAGGAATATACTTGTTTCAGTTGTTTTAAATCTCTTAAATATTTGCGCAATTAAGTTTTCTAAATCCTTCTTTACAAATCCTTTTACCACTGGCATATCTTTAACAGCATTAACTAAATCAGTTCCTTTTTCTAGGAAGTATTTATCAGGTGTTAATCCTTCAAAGTTTTCTTTTGTTGCTTCATTTACATAAGGAAATGCATCTGGAAGTATTTCATTAAATATAATTTTACCAGGTGTAGTTACTAAATATTTTTCAGTATTTTCATCTGTCCATACTTTATGTTTAAAACTTTTAGCAGGAATACATATTCTTGTATGTAAAGTTATATTTCTTCTTTCATAATCCATTAAGGCTTCGTTAGAATTTTTGTATGCTTTACCTTCATGTTCAAGTCCAGCAATTTCAAGAGTTAAGTAATAGTTACCTAATACCATATCTTGTCCTGGAGTAACAATTGGACTTCCATCTTTTGGTGATAAGATATTGTTTGCACCTAGCATTAATAGTCTTGCTTCTGCTTGGCTTTCTTCACTAAGTGGAACGTGTATAGCCATTTGGTCTCCATCGAAGTCAGCGTTGAATGCTGTACATACTAGAGGATGTAGTCTCATGGCTTTACCACCAACTAGTTTAGGTTCAAATGCTTGAATACCTAATCTGTGAAGTGTAGGTGCACGATTTAACATTACTGGATGTTCGTGAATTACATCTTCAACAATATCCCAAATTCTTTCATCTTGTGCATCAATTAATTTTTTAGCACCTTTTATGTTGTGAGCAAGTTCTCTTTCAACTATTTCATGAATAACATGTGGTTTAAATAGTTCTAGAGCCATTTCTTTTGGTACACCGCATTCATACATTTTTAGAGTTGGTCCAACGGCGATAACGCTACGGCCTGAATAGTCTACACGTTTACCAAGTAAGTTTTGTCTAAATCTTCCTTGTTTACCTTTTAGCATAGAACTTAAACTTTTTAATGGACGATTTCCTACGCCACTTACGCTTCTTCCACGTCTACCATTATCTATTAATGCATCAACTGCTTCTTGTAACATACGTTTTTCATTTTGTACGATTATTGTAGGTGCACCTAGTTCAAGTAATTTCTTTAAACGATTATTTCTATTTATAATTCTTCTATATAAGTCATTTAAGTCACTTGTTGTAAATCTTCCACCAGGAAGTTGTAACATAGGTCTTAATTCTGGAGGTAATACTGGAAGTACATCTAGTATCATCCATTCTGGACGGTTACCACTTTCGATGAAACTTTCTATACAGTCAAGTCTTTTAACAAGTCTTAATTTCTTTTGTCCAACACTTGAATCTATTTCTTTCTTTAAAGTATCTCTTTCTTTTTCAAGATCTACTTCACAAAGTAAAGTTTTAATTGCTTCTGCACCCATTCCTACTTTAAATGAGTTACCATATTTTTCATAATATGCACGGTATTCTTTATCACTTAAGATTTGTTTTTTCTCAAGTGGAGCCTTACCTGGATCAAGTACTATATAACTAACGAAGTATATTACTTCTTCTATATCTCTTGGACTTTTATCTAGTACTAATCCTATTTTAGGAGGAACTCCTTTAGTATACCAGATGTGTGCAACTGGAGTTGCAAGTTCAATATGTCCCATTCTTTCACGTCTTACGTTAGAACGAGTAACTTCAACTCCACATCTATCACACACTACATTTTTATATCTTAATCTTTTATATTTACCACAAGCACATTCAAAGTCTTTTGTTGGTCCAAAAATTTTTTCACAGAATAATCCATCTCTTTCAGGACGAAGTGTTCTATAGTTAATAGTTTCGGGCTTTTTAACTTCTCCATAACTCCATGAACGTATTTTATCAGGACTAGCTATACCAATTCTAATTCCTTCAAACATATTAACATCCATCATAATTATTCACCCTCCATATCTTCTTCATCATCTAGTTCCATATCATCAAGTTCAAAGTCATCACTTTCTTCATCATCTAAATTGAAGTCTTCTTCATCTTCTTCGTCTTCTTTATCAAAGTCACTTGTGAAATCTTCTTTACTATTTGTATCAATTTCTTCTATTGATACTGGAGCATCATCACTTTCTTCAGCACTTTCAAGTTCTCTTAAATCTTTTAGTCCATCTTTAGTTAATACACTAATGTCTAGACCTAATGCTTGGAATTCTTTAATTAATACTCTAAATGATTCTGGAACTCCTGCTTGATCTACTGGTTTACCTTTTACAAGTTGTTCATAAACTTTAACACGTCCTACTACGTCATCTGATTTAATTGTTAGAACTTCTTGTAAGATATGAGCAGCACCATATGCATATAATGCCCAAACTTCCATTTCACCAAATCTTTGACCACCAAATTGTGCTTTACCACCTAGAGGTTGTTGTGTTACTAAACTATAAGGTCCAGTGCTTCTTGCATGCATCTTATCATCAACCATGTGGTTAAGTTTAATCATGTACATGACTCCGACATTTACACGTTTATGGAATTTTTCACCAGTACGTCCATCATATAACCAAGTCTTGTAGTCAGGGTCTAGTCCTGCTTCTTTAGTCATATCAACTATATCTTGTTCAGTTGCACTATCAAATACTGGAGTTGCAATATGTACACCTAATGTTTTAGCAGCCATACCTAAGTGTACTTCTAATATTTGTCCTAGATTCATACGAGATGGAACACCTAATGGGTTTAATATAACATCTACTGTTCTACCATCTGGTAAGTAAGGCATATCTTCTTCTGGTAATACTAAACTTACTACACCCTTGTTACCATGACGTCCACTCATCTTGTCTCCAACTTGCATTTTTCTTTTCTTTATTAAGTATATTCTTATAATTTTAATTACACCTGCTGGTAACTCATCAGAATTATCTTTTGTGAATACTTGTACATCGTGTACTATACCACTAGAACCATGTGGTACTCTTAAAGAAGTATCTCTTACTTCACGAGTTTTTTCACCAAATATTGCATGTAATAATTTTTCTTCACTAGTTAATTCTTGAACACCTTTTGGAGTTATTTTACCAACTAGAATATCATTTTCTTTGACTTCAGTACCAATTCTTATAATACCTTCTTTGTCTAAGTTCTTTCGTGCTTCTTCACTTACGTTTGGAATATCTCTTGTAAACTCTTCTGGTCCAAGTTTTGTATCTCTTGCTTCTACTTCTAGCATTTCAACATGTACACTTGTTAATACATCATCTTTTACTATTCTTTCGTTTAAGATAACAGCATCTTCATAGTTATAACCATTATAAGTCATAAATGCTACAGTTAAGTTTTTACCTAAAGACATTTCTCCATCATTTGTACTAGGTCCATCTGCTATTATGTCTCCAGCTTTAACCTTATCACCCACATGAACTATTGGTCTTTGAGTATAACAAGTTTCAGCATTACTTCTTTCAAATGTCATTAATTGATATTCTGCTTTTTCTTTACTATTTTTTACTACTATTCTTTTAGCATCAACATAGTCTACTACACCATCTATTTTAGTTTTAACTACTGCACTTGAATCATTTGCTGCATAGTATTCAACACCTGTTGCAACAATTGGTGCTTCTGTTTTCATTAGAGGTACTGCTTGACGCTGCATGTTAGCACCCATTAGTGCACGGTTAGCATCATCATGTTCCAAGAATGGTATACAACTTGTTGTAATTGATACTATTTGACTAGGACTTACATCACTAAAGTCTACTTTATCTTTAGAAACAACTAAGTTATCTCTATTAAATCTAACTGGAACATTATCTTCCATGATAGCATTATTTTCTCCAACTTTAATTGTTGCTGGACAAATATAATAACTTTCTTCTTCATCTGCAGTCATGTAAACTATTTCATCTGTAAGTACTCCATTTACTACTTTTCTATAAGGTGTCATTATGAAACCATATTCATTTAGTTTTGCATATCCTGCTAAACTTGTAATAAGTCCAATATTTTGTCCTTCTGGAGTTTCTACTGGGCAAATTCTACCATAGTGACTAGAGTTTACGTCACGGACTTCCATTCCTGCACGATCTCTTGATAAACCACCAGGTCCTAGAGCACTAAGTTTACGTTTATCATATAATTCTGCTAGTGGATTTATTTGATCCATGAATTTAGATAATTGGCTGCTTCCAAAGAATTCTTTTAATGCAGCAGTAACTGGTCTAATATTAATTAATGTTTTAGGAGTTACTGTATCAATATCTTGTGTAGTCATTCTTTCGCGAATAACTCTTTCCATTCTAGCAATACCAACTCTAAATTGGTTTTGTATTAATTCTCCACCTTGTCTAACACGTCTATTAGCTAAGTGGTCTATTTCATCATAATTTCCTACTCCATAATGTAAATTAATATAGTATGAAACTGAAGCGTATATATCACTTATTGTTAAACGTTTGGTATCAATACTTTGATCATTACCTATAACTTTAAGTAATTTATCACTTCCATCGTTAGCATACACAAGTACTTCTTGTACTTTATTATATGTATCTAGTTCTTCATTAATTTTAACTTCATGAACACCATAACCATTTTCAAAGATAGGCTTTAATTCTTCAAGTTTTTCTTTAGTTACAACTTCACCTTTTTTGATGTATGTAACACCATCTACTACTATATCTTCACCAATACGATTATTAAGTAGTCTATCCATTACATTTAATTTTCTATTAAATTTGTATCTACCTACTTTTGCTAAATCATATCTAAATTTATCAAAGAATCTAGTAATTAATTGGTTCTTAGAAGAATCAAGTGTTGCGGGTTCACCTGGTCTTAATTTTTCATAAATTTCAATTAATGCTTCATCAGTATTCTTAGTTGAGTCTTTTTCTAAAGTATTAACAAGAATTTCATCTTCACCGAATACTTTTAGAATGTCATCGTCACTACTTAAACCTAATGCACGCAAGAAAGTTGTGATAGTTACTTTTCTTGTTCTATCTATTCTTACATAGAAAATATTTCTAGCATCAAGTTCATACTCTAACCAAGTACCTTTACTAGGAATTACTTCGTTAGTAATTATGTTTCTTCCATTTTTATCTATTTCACGTTTGAAATAAATAGATGGAGAACGAACAAGTTGACAGTTTATAACTCTTTCAACTCCGTTAACAATGAAACTTGCATTTTCTGTCATTAGTGGAATGTCACCTAAAAAAACTTCTTGTTCTTTTACTTCACCTGTTTCATTAATAAATAATCTTGCTTTTACTTTTAATGGTGCAGCATAAGTAACACGTCTTTCTTTTGATTCAGTTACACTGTATCTAGGAGGTTCTAAAGTATAATCACCAAATTCAAGCGATAAACTTCCACTGAAACTCTCCACTGGAAAAATGTCATCAAATACCTCTTTTATCCCTTCATCCAAAAATTTTTGAAACGAATCTTTTTGAATTTCAAGCAAGTTTGAAAGTTCAAATTTGTTTCTTAATTTTGAGAAATTTCTTCTTTCTCTCTTTGTACCGAATTTTTCAACTTTATAAGCCAAAATTAGTCACCCCAATCCCTTAGATTTAAAACACATTCAGTCAAGAAACTACATGTATCGCAATATATAATTTTACTTGATTTTTGTAAAGAAGTCAACTACCTAAAGTTAATTTCTTAAAGTTTTTTTGCACTATAGATGTAGAAACCTTTATTTTTATCTAACAGTTCAGTTTTATAGTAATTATCAAGTGTTTTAGTAATACTTTTAGCACCTTGATCTTTTCTTATTACATAGTAAAGTGTTCCATCTTCTGTTAAATGGTCTTTTGCATTAATAAGTATTTCTAAAACTTTATCTTTACCTGCCCTTATCGGTGGATTTGTAACAATTACATCATATTTTTTTGTAATTGATATGTATGCGTCACTTATAAAAGACTTAGCATTTACTTCATTACTTTTAATGTTCATGTTTGATAAATGAACTGCTCTTTTGTTAACATCTATCATATCAACTTCACTATCTAATATTTTACTTAAAACTATCCCAATAAAGCCATATCCACATCCTACATCAAGTATTTTTTTGTTTTTACTTTCTTTATTTAGAATTATTTCTAAAAGGCATTTACTACCATAGTCAACTTTATCTTTTGAAAATACTCCTAAATCACTAGTAAATGTAAAAGGAGTATCGTTATAAACATACTTCACACTCCTAAATTCACTTTTTAAATTTTCGTTATTTGTAAAATAATGTTCCATAACATACTCCTTTCATTACTTTAATATTTTTTTAAGTCCTTTTTCTTTTCTTTCCATCAAAACTTAAATAATTATTAAGTATTCTATTTTTTATATTTTTCTTTTATATATACGCAAAAAAGCCTTTTAAGTAAAAGGCTATTTTAATTACTTACTTTAATTCAATAGTAGCGCCAACTTCTTCGAATTTAGCTTTTAAATCATTAGCTTCATCCATAGAAACGTTTTCTTTAATATTACCACCATTGTCAGCTAAGTCTTTAGCTTCTTTTAATCCTAATCCAGTAATTTCTCTAACTAATTTGATTACTTGTAATTTTTGTCCACCAGCATTAGTTAAAACAACTGTCTTAGTTACATCTCCTTCGTCTTCAGCTTGAGCTGGAGCAGCAGCAACTGCTACAGCACTTGGATCAACTCCAAATTCTTCTTTCATCATATCAACTAATTCTTTAACTTCAAGAATAGTTTTTTCTTTAATTGCTTCGATAATATCTTTGTTTTCAATTTTTGCCATTATTCATTTCCTCCATTCTCTAATTTTTCGGCATATAAGTTAAGTGCAATACTTAAGTTTCTTACGTGTTCAATTAAGCCACCAGCAAACATTGTAAGAAGTCCTTCATAACTTGGAATACTTGCATATTCACCAATTACTTTAGTATCAACAAATTCACCATTAATGTAACCAGCTTTGATAGTTAAGTTTTCATTTTTCTTAGCTACTTCACTAACTATTTTAATAGGTTCAATGATGTCTTTACTAAAAATGTAAGCATTAGGACCAGTCATGTAATCATCTAATTTGATTCCATTATCTTTAAATGCAAGTGATGCTAAAGTATTTTTATATACTTTTAAATCACTACCGGCGTTTTTTAAACTTTGTCTAAGATCGTTAAGTTCTGACACAGTCATTCCTTGATAGTCTACTAATAATACAGTACTAGCATTTTCTACCTTAGAATTAATTTCACTTACAAGGTCTTTTTTTAGTTTAAGATTCTTTTCGCTTGCCATTCTTTTCCTCCTCATAATATTAATAAAAAGTTTTCCGTACAAGGAAAACTTCTTTAAAAGTTTAGTTTTCCTCGGTAGGATTTATTAGTTACCTACTGTCTACGGCGAACTCATGTAAAGTATTTTACTACAAAAAACCAATTTTGTAAATACCTTATTTAAATAAATTTAAATCAATTTTTACGCCAGGTCCCATTGTTGAAGAAATACTTATGTTCTTAACAAAAGTTCCTTTTACTCCACTAGGTTTATTCTTAATTACTTCTTTAATGAAAGCAACTAAGTTTTCAGTTAATTTATCTTCATCAAAACTAACTTTACCTACTATAGCATGTACGTTACCATTAGAATCAGCTCTATACTCTACCATACCTTTTCTAATGTTAGCTATTGCGTCTTTAACATTAACAGTAACTGTTCCTGTTTTTGGGTTTGGCATTAAACCTTTAGGTCCTAGGATTTTACCTATTTTACCTAAACTAACCATCATTTCAGGTGTTGCTACCATTGTATCAAAATCAAACCAGTTCTCTTTAACGATTTTTTCGATCATGTCTTCATCACCAACATAATCTGCTCCAGCTTCTTTTGCTTCGTCAGCCTTAGTTTTAGTAACAACTAATATTTTCTTAGTTTTACCTGTACCATTTGGTAATGTAAATGAACTTCTTACTTGTTGATCACTTTTAGTTGTATCAATATTTAAGTTCATAGCGATTTCGACAGTTTCGTCAAATTTTCTTTTAGAAAGAGATTTTACTAGTTTAACCGCTTCTTCTGGTGTATAAAGTTTATCTTTATCTACACTTTTTGAAGCTTCCACATATAAGCGTCCATGACGTTTCATAATTTTTACCTCCTTTATGTGGTATTTGGATTATTTCTTACTCGACTTTATTTAATTATTATTCTTCTTCTGTTTCTGTTTTTTGTTCAGTACTTTCTACTTCTGGAACTTCTTTATCAGCATTTGCTTTAGCCTCAGCTTCCATTTCAGCAAATTCAGCATCTAATTTAGCCATTTCAGCTTCAGCCTCTTTTGCTTCTTCAGCTTGATTTTCAAGTTCAGTATCGTTAAGTCCTTTAACAGCTATTCCCATATTTCTTGCAGTACCTGCAACTATTTTCATAGCTTGATTTAAATCATTTGTATTTAAGTCTGGTAACTTAATTTCAGCAACTTGTTTTAACTGATCTTTAGTTATAGTAGCAACTATTTCATTAGCACCTTTAACGCCACCTTTAGATAATCCAGCAACTTTAATTAGTAAACTTGCAGCTGGTGGAGTTTTTAGTACGAAGTCAAATGTTCTATCTTCATAAACAGTAACTTCACAAGGGATTATATCTCCCATTTTGTCTCTAGTTGCATCGTTGTATTTTGTACAAAATTCTTGTAAGTTAATTCCTAGAGGTCCAAATATTGTACCAACTGGTGGAGCTGGTGTAGCCTTTCCAGCAGGAATTTGAATTTTTACAACTTTAGTAACTTTCTTTGCCACGAAAAACACCTCCTATAAAATTTAATATTCAAGTTAATTTTCGCGAGTGGTTTAGTAATCCAAAACTCTTCCACTTAATCTAGTTACATAATAAATATATAACTCATGTCAAATCATACCATAAAACTTTTACTTTTTCAACCATTTTTCTTTAAATTAGTTCATAAATAGATGAAAATATGGTAAAATACTTGCTGGAAGTGATTTATTTTATGGAAAAAACTGTATTAGTAACAGGATCAAGTTCTGGTCTTGGAAAAAGTATTATAGAAAAGTTTGCAAGTAATGGATGGAATACTATTATTACTTACTTTACTCATGAAAAAGAAGCGATAGAATTTAATAATTATATAATTAATACTTATAAAGTTGATAGTAAATGTTTTAAACTAGATGTTACTAATGAAAAAAGTATAAATGAATTAAGTAACAAAGTAACAAACTTAGATGTGCTTATAAATAATGCTGGAATTAGTATTGATAATGATATTAATTTAAAAAGCAAAGATGAATTTATGAAAGTAGTTTCAGTTAATTTACTTGGTACTTTTTTAATGAGTAAGGCTTTTGGAAAAAATATGTTTGAGAGAAAAAGTGGTTCTATAATTAATATTAGTAGTAATAATGGAATTGATTCATATTATAAAGAAAGTATTGATTATGATGCATCTAAGGCTGGTGTTATAAATATGGGACATAATTTAGCAAATATATATAGTCCTTATGTAAGAGTTAATACTGTGTGTCCTGGATGGATAGATACACCTATGAATGAAAGTATTAATCCTAGTTTTAAAGAAAAAGAAATAAATAAAATATTACTTAAAAGGTTTGCTCGTCCTGAGGAAGTGGCTAATCTAGTATATTTTTTAGCAAGTGAAGACGCTAGTTACATAAATGATAGTGTTATTAAAATTGATGGAGGTAAAGTATGTTAAAAATAAATGAAGAAAGTATTTCATTAGTTAATCAGTGTGAAAGTGAACTAAAAAGTATTTTTGAAGAGTTAGATAAAAAAGAACTAGTAAATAGTAAGAAAGTATTAGATGCATTTCATAAAAATAATTTAAATGAAAGTGACTTATATGGAACTTACGGATATGGTTATAATGATATTGGAAGAGATAAGATAGAAAGTATTTATAGTGATATTTTTGGAAGTGAAGACTCTTTAGTTAGAAGAGAATTTGTTAGTGGAAGTCATGCTTTAAGTATTAGTTTAAGTAGTCTTTTGAGACCTGGAGATGTATTCTTATCAATAAGTGGGGAACCATATGACACAATGCATGAAGTTATTGGTATAAAAGAAAATGATAGTTCACTTAAAAGTTATGGGGTTAGTTATAGGGAAATTGGTTTGGTTGATAATGATTTTGACTATGATAGAATTAAAAATAGTTTGAATGGTATAAAATTAGTTTATATTCAGAGAAGTAGAGGTTACTCTTTAAGAGAAAGTTTATCTATTAATAAGTTAGAAAAAGTTATTAAATTAATTAAAAGTATTAATAAAGATATTATAGTTTTTGTAGATAATTGTTATTGTGAGTTTGTAGAAGATAAAACTCCTATTCAAGTTGGGGCTGATATAATAGTTGGGTCTTTAATAAAGAATTTAGGGGCTGGAATATGTACTCACGGGGCTTATGTGACTGGTAAAAAAGATTTAATTAAATTAGTTAGTGAAAGATTATATTTAGCAGGTGAAGGTAAAGATGTAGGACCTAGTATAGAATCTAATAGAATGTTTTTAATGGGTTTATATATGTCTCCTAGTGTAGTTAATTCTAGTTTAAAAAGTTCTATACTTATTAGTAAAGTAATGGATAAACTTAATTTTAATGTTAGTCCTAAATGGAATCAAGGAAGATGTGATATTGTAGAAATACTTTATTTAGAAAATGAAGAAAATTTAATTAATTTTGCAACTAGTATTCAAGAAAGTGGTCCAGTTAATTCAGGAGTCTTACCTACTCCTGGAGAAATGCCAGGATACTCTGATAAAGTTATAATGGCTAGTCCTTCTTTTACACAAGGTTCTAGTATTGAAATGTCTTGTGATGCACCTCTTAGAAAACCTTATGCTTTATATATTCAAGGTGGGTTAACATATAGTTATGCAAAACTTGCTCTTATGAATGCAGTAAGCAATTTAAAAACTCGTGAGTAAAATTCACGAGTTCTTTTTTCTAATTATCACTTATTCACATACTCCACTACCTGTATAAACAACGTAAGGGTTTTCTGGGCTTCCGTCTCCCCTGGATATCAGATTACAAGACAAGAGAGATACTGAGGGACGCACGGCATTAGTATTGTTGACGTTGTTGTTGTTCAAGTTGCCAGGACTGGACGAACCGTTCACGTTGAACACGTTAGCGTTGCTGCCATTCCAATTGTTAGG
>OJAW01001498.1_pt1 | contig 13358 bp, 8 predicted proteins | sample 1589151 | NCBI WGS metagenome assembly OJAW01 (sample SAMN03283290) | human gut metagenome | biome: human-associated habitat; material: feces | host: Homo sapiens | place: Peru | collected 2012 | reverse complement strand
ATGTTTTCACTTCCTTGTCTTTACTTGGTTACTTCTGTAACCTAATAAAATAATATCACAAAAAAGTTTAGTTTACAACAAAAATTTAGTTAAAAAACAGTATAGATTTTACTACACTGTTTTTATTGCTTTAATTAGTTATTACATAAGGGTCACTTACAGTACCTGTTCCTGATATTGTTATTTCACTAGATAAAGCCATCACTGGAGAGTAAGCACCATTATCTCCAGGTGTTAAGTAATCATAACTATCATTATATTCAGTTAAATTACCATCAGTGTAAATTGTTATAACAGAATATTTAGTATAATATTCTGGACTTATTATCCACTGAAGAGTACTAGACCCTTGATATAACCAGTTTTTTGTATAACATGTTGAGTTACTACCATAACTATTTGGTTTAACTATTCTTAGACAGTCACTTGCTTGTGCTGCATATCCATAGTCACTTGGATATATTAGTCCAACTTCTCCTACATATGAAGTAACACCATTTGCATGACTACTCGCAGTTCCTTTACTATTTAGTAGTCTTTCCATATTATATAAGTCTGATGAAGTGTAAGACTCAAATGAACTTGATGTTCCTAAATACATTTTAAATTTTACTGTACCACTATAATTACTAGTATTATAATCATTTTTTAAATTTGTGTAAAGTGTTGAGTCTTGCCAAAGATTACCATTTGGATCAAATGCTCCAGTAGGGAACCTACCCTGTTCATAATGTCTTCTTACTCTTATTACTTCTTCTCCATTTTCTCCATCTGGGAATACTCCTATAATTTTCCATATTTGTTTTTCATTTGTACTTTTATTAGTCATGTATATATAGTTATTTGGATTACTTCCCTCATATCTATATCCATTTTCATTATATACCCCATCTTCATTACTAGTAGATTTTTCTTTAATTATGTCTGCTAGTTTTAGAGCAGTTAATTCTTCTACTTCGTAAGGATTACTGCTAGTGCCATCTCCACTTTTCCAAATTAAATTTCCTTTTAAACTTATAACAGGTCTTATTCTTCTAACACCATGTACGAAACCATCATCTAGAATTCCAGGATAGTTTGAACCACCTACAACCATTGAACGAGCAGAGGTTTCATCACCACTCCAGCGGTATGGAGATAAAAGCATCCAATATGTTGATCCCATTATACTACTGCCTGCACTGTTAAGATAGAACCAAGCAGATGCGTTATTTGTATACATTACTCCTCCAGCATAAGCAACTTCATCAGCTGTCATTAAGGCAATTGGGTACTTTAGTTTAGCACTTGAATTACTTCCCGAAAATGCATCTCCCTGTGTAGTACAGTCATATGTTGGAGTTTTATTTGTATTTAATCTTGCATAAGATCCAAAATAGAAATTTGTGCTTCCTGTATTATATGTTCCACTTCCTATACTTCTATCATTACAATATACTGCTGTAGTGCTTAAATATCTAGTATAATTACTTAAATTGTTTTCATACCATGTATCTATTACTGCTTTTGCAGTGCTATCATTAGTATTTAATCGGTTAGAAGCTAAACTTCCTGTTGTTCCATACATATACCCTACATACATTGGATTATTTACTGTATCATTAAGAGCTGTCGATGTTGAATTTATATAACCCGCTGTCGCACTAGGACTTGTTCCTGAATATAACATTCTTACACTTCCATCTGCATTAGTTCTTATTATTCTCCAGTAGAAACCTCCAAATTTTACCCAGTTATTTGTAGTGTTTCCTGCATAATAATATACTGTTGTATCACTTGTGTTATGTACATTCTTTTCTGTAGCAGTATATAATGTTCCGGTTGTTGTACTTGTAAGTACATCAGTAAACGAACTTCTAGTTGACTTTACTGGATTATCAAGTAATAATTTAGCATATAAAGTAGATTTAAAATTCATAGTACAATAGTCCGGCATATGTATGTTACTTAAACTAACTTCTTTTGTGCTTTTACTATAAGTAGCAACTGTCCCATTCTTACAAGTAATAGTATCAAGTACATAGTTGCTAATAAGATCATTATAAGTTAAACTTGTTTTTTCTCCATTTAAGGTGTAAGCCATTATTCCGCCTGGTAGTTCACTTGCTATAATTGTTTCTTTTATAGCTTTCTTATATTCTTTTTTAAATGCAAAAGATAGCACTAAACTAATACTTACAACTAAAACTCCTAATATAATAAATATTTTCTTTTTCATAACCTCTTTTTCCTTTCTACACACTGAAAAAGAGATAGGATTATCCTATCTCTTTAAACACACGAAAAACTTGAGAGTTACTATTATTTAATAATAACCCCCCCCCCTAGTACTTTATTTTGTACAAGAGTGCTATTGTTTTTCATGTTCTGTCTCTCCTTTGTTTTTTTTGAAGAATTAGCATTTTTCTACTCTTCTTACAATATAAATAATACCATAAAAAGTTATTTAATACAAGTAAAATATAAAGCAAAAAAAAAGAAAAGAAGATTACTCTTCTTCACTTTCAGTTATTTCTTCATTTGCTTCTTCAGAAGTTATATTTCCTTCTGTTTCTGCTAAGAATGTTTCTTCTAGTACTTCGCTAGGATCATCACTTAAAAATTCTTTTTTAAGTTCAAATTCAATATCTTTATATTGTTTAGCACCTGTACCTGCAGGTATTAGTTTACCTAGAATAACATTTTCTTTTAGACCTGTTAAATGATCTATTTTACCTCTTACCGCAGCATCTGTAAGTATTCTTGTTGTTTCTTGGAATGATGCAGCACTTAAGAATGAGTCTGTTTCTAGAGATGCTTTAGTTATACCAAGTAATACTGCTTTACCTGTAGCTGGAACTTTACCTTCAAGAATGTATGGTTTATTTCTTTCACCAAATTCTCTTAAGCTTAATGTAGTTCCTTCTACCATATCTGTTTCACCGGCATCAATAATTCTCATTTTAGAAATCATTCTTTTTACAACTGTTTCGATATGTTTATCTGAAACATCAACACCTTGAGATTTATAAACTTTTTGTACTTCTCTTAGTATATATTCTTGAACTGTTGTAGGATCTGTAACTGCTAATAACTCTTTAGGACTTATACTTCCTTCAGTTAATGCTTGTCCGGCTTCTACCATTTGTCCTTTTTCTACTCTAAGTTTTGCATTATAAAGTGTTATGTGTTCTCTAACTTCTACGTCATTAGTAATGTAAATTTTAAATTTACCTTTGTCTTCTTGAATTTTAGTTACTTTACCACTTATTTCTGCAATTGTTGCTTTTGCTTTAGGTATTCTAGCTTCAAATAACTCTTCAACTCTTGGAAGACCTTGTGTTATATCGTCTGCTCCTGCAACACCACCAGTGTGGAATGTACGCATTGTAAGTTGGGTACCAGGTTCACCGATACTTTGAGCAGCCATTATACCTACTGCTTCTCCTACTTCAACTACGTTACCTGTTGCTAAGTTTCTACCATAACATTTTTGACATAATCCATTATGAGTTTTACATGTTAGTACACTTCTTATTTCTATTTTTTCTATACCAGCATTTACTATCTTTTTAGCTGTTTGTTCAGTAATTAATTCTCCTTTTTCTATTATTACTTCTTTAGTTTCAGGGTTAATTACTTTTTGATTAGTAAATCTACCAAGTATTCTTTCTTCAAAACTTTCTAGTACATTACCAGATTTGTCATCAATAAATGCACTTACCTCAAGTCCTTGGATAGTTCCACAGTCTTCTTCTTTGATTATTAAGTCTTGTACTACATCTACAAGTCTTCTTGTTAAGTAACCAGCATCTGCTGTTTTAAGAGCTGTATCAGCTGTACCTTTTCTTGAACCGTGTGAACTTAAGAAGAATTCTTGAACGTCTAGTCCTTCTTTAAATGATGCTGTGATTGGTATTTCTACTTCTTCACCATCTGGTTTAGCCATTATACCACGCATACCACTAAGTTGTCCAAGTTGTGAGTCATTACCACGAGCTTTAGATGTGAATATCATTGCAAGTGGGTTTGAGTCTCTAGTTTTTGCCATTTCAGCAATAACTGCTTTTTGTACATCTTTTGTAGCAGCAAGCCATAAATCAACTACTTTTCTATGTCTTTCTTCATCGGTTATTAAACCACGATTATATTGTTTATTTACTTTATCAACTGTACTTTGAGTGTTTTTAATTATCTCTTGTTTAGCTTCACTAACTGGAATATCACTTAAGCTGAATGTTATACCAGAAAGAGTACTATATTTAAATCCTTGATTTTTTAATTTATCTAGGAAAGTACTAGTTTCAGTTGTTTTAAATCTTTTAAATATTTGAGCAATTAATTTTTCTAGATCTTTTTTAACAAATCCATTTACTACTGGCATTTCTTTAACTGTTTCTTCTAAATTAGTACCTGGCTCGATAAAGAATTTATCAGGTGTCATACCTTCAAAGTTATCTTTACTAGCTTCATTTACATATGGAAATGCATCAGGAAGTATTTCATTAAATATGATTTTTCCTGGAGTAGTTACTAAGTATTTATCTAGATTTTCATCTGTCCAAACTTTATGTTTAAAGCTTTTAGCTGGAACACATATTCTTGTGTGAAGAGTTATATTTCTTCTTTCATAATCCATTAAAGCTTCATTAGAATTTTTGTAAGCTTTACCTTCATGTTCAAGTCCAGCGATTTCAAGAGTTAGATAGTAGTTACCAAGTACCATATCTTGTCCTGGAGTAACAATTGGGCTTCCATCTTTAGGCGATAATATGTTATTAGCACCTAACATTAGAATTCTTGCTTCTGACTGAGCTTCTTCACTAAGTGGTACGTGAATAGCCATTTGGTCTCCATCGAAGTCTGCATTAAATGCTGTACAAACAAGTGGGTGTAATCTCATTGCTTTACCACCAACTAGTTTTGGTTCGAATGCTTGGATACCAAGTCTATGAAGTGTAGGTGCACGGTTTAAAAGTACTGGGTGTTCATGAATTACTTCCTCAACAATATCCCAAATTCTTTCATCTTGTGCTTCTATTAATTTTTTAGCTCCCTTTATGTTATGAGCCATATCTCTTTCAACTATTTCATGTATTACATGTGGTTTAAATAACTCTAGTGCCATTTCTTTAGGAATACCACATTCATACATTTTTAGTGTTGGTCCAACTGCTATAACAGAACGACCTGAATAGTCAACACGTTTACCTAATAAGTTTTGTCTAAATCTACCTTGTTTTCCTTTAAGCATTGAACTCAAACTCTTAAGAGGTCTATTTCCTACCCCGCTTACACTTCTACCACGTCTACCATTATCTATTAAAGCATCTACTGCTTCTTGTAGCATACGTTTTTCATTTTGTACAATTATTGTAGGTGCTCCAAGTTCTAGAAGTTTCTTTAAACGATTATTTCTATTTATTATTCTTCTATATAAGTCGTTTAAATCACTTGTAGTAAATCTTCCACCTGGAAGTTGTAACATTGGTCTTAATTCTGGAGGTAGCACTGGTAGTACATCTAATACCATCCATTCTGGTTTGTTACCACTGTCAATAAAACTTTGTAAGCAGTCTAATCTTTTTACAAGACGAAGTCTTTTTTGTCCTTGACTACCTTCTACTTCCTTTTTTAAACTTTCAACTTCTTTTTCAAGATCTACTTCACTAAGTAAAGTTTTAATTGCTTCAGCACCCATTCCTACTTTAAATGATGAGCCGTATTTTTCAACATAAGCACGATATTCTTTATCACTTAAAGTTTGCTTCTTTTCTAGTGGTGCTTTACCTGGATCTAATACTACATAACTTACAAAGTAAATTACTTCTTCTATGTCTCTTGGAGACATATCTAGTACAAGTCCAATTTTAGGTGGTACACCCTTTGTATACCAGATGTGCGCAACGGGAGTTGCAAGTTCAATGTGTCCCATTCTTTCACGTCTTACTTTTGCACGTGTTACTTCAACTCCACATCTGTCACATACTACATTTTTGTATCTTAATCTTTTGTATTTACCACAAGCACATTCGAAGTCTTTTGTAGGTCCGAATATTTTTTCACAAAATAGTCCATCTCTTTCAGGACGAAGTGTTCTATAGTTGATAGTTTCTGGTTTTTTTACTTCTCCATAACTCCATGAACGTATTTTATCAGGGCTAGCTATACCAATTCTAATTCCTTCAAACATATTAACATCCATCATTATAGTTCACCCTCCATATCATCCATTTCTTCTAAATCGAAGTCATCACTTTCGATATCATCATCAAAGTAATTTTCTTCATCCATCTCTTCTTCATCACTTATAGTACTTACTATTTCTTCTTCTTTATCATTATTATTTGTATCAACTTCTTCAATAGTTATAGGATTTTCTTCTGCTTCTTCTATGTTTTCAAGTTCTTTTAAATCTTTAAGTCCATCTTCAGTTAATACAGATATATCAAGTCCTAGTGCTTGGAATTCTTTAATTAATACTCTAAAGCTTTCAGGTACTCCTGCTTGATCTACAGCCTCTCCTTTTACAAGTTGTTCATATACTTTTACTCTTCCTACTACGTCATCTGATTTTATAGTTAAAACTTCTTGAAGAATGTGAGCTGCACCATATGCATAAAGTGCCCATACTTCCATTTCACCAAATCTTTGACCACCGAACTGAGCTTTACCACCTAAAGGTTGTTGTGTTACTAGGCTATATGGTCCTGTAGAACGTGCATGCATTTTATCATCAACCATGTGATTAAGTTTAATCATATACATGACACCAACATTAACTCTTTTATGGAATTTTTCTCCTGTACGTCCATCATAAAGCCATGTTTTATAGTCGCTATCAAGTCCGGCTTCTTTAGTCATATCTTCAATATCTTTTTCAGTAGCACTGTCGAATACTGGTGTTGCAATATGTACACCTAATGTTTTAGCAGCCATACCTAAATGTACTTCAAGTATTTGTCCAAGGTTCATACGAGATGGAACACCAAGTGGATTTAGTATTACATCTACTGTTCTACCATCCGGTAAGTAAGGCATATCTTCTTCTGGAAGAACTAAACTTACTACACCTTTATTACCATGTCTTCCACTCATTTTGTCTCCGACTTGCATTTTTCTTTTCTTTATTAGATATATTCTAATTATTTTAGTAACTCCTGAAGGAAGTTCATCTGAATTATCTTTAGTAAATATTTGAACATCATGTACAATACCTGCACTTCCGTGTGGTACTCTAAGTGAAGTATCTCTTACTTCACGAGTTTTTTCTCCAAATATTGCATGTAATAATTTTTCTTCACTAGTTAATTCTTGTACACCTTTTGGTGTTATTTTACCAACTAGAATGTCGTTTTCTTTTACTTCTGTACCTATTCTGATAATACCGTTTTCATCTAGATTTTTTCTTGCTTCTTCACTTACGTTAGGTATATCACGAGTAAATTCTTCAGGTCCTAGTTTTGTATCTCTTGCTTCTACTTCAAGCATTTCAACGTGTACACTTGTTAGTACATCATCTTTTACTATTCTTTCATTTAATATAACAGCATCTTCATAGTTATAGCCATTATATGTCATGAAAGCAACAGTTAAGTTTTTACCTAGAGATATTTCACCACCATTTGAACTTGGTCCATCAGCTATCATATCTCCGACTTTTACTTCATCGCCCTTGTGTACAATTGGTCTTTGTGTATAGCATGTTTCAGCATTACTTCTTTCAAATGTCATAAGAGTATATTCTTCTTTTTGTTTACTATTTTTAATTATTATTTTTTTAGAGTCAACATAGTCTACTACCCCATCAATAGTACTTTTCATAACAGAACCAGAGTCTTTTGCTGCGTAGTATTCTACACCTGTACCAACAATAGGTGCTTCTGTAACCATTAAAGGTACTGCTTGACGCTGCATGTTAGCTCCCATAAGTGCACGGTTGGCATCATCATGCTCTAGAAATGGTATCATACTTGTAGTAATTGATACTATTTGACTTGGTGAAACATCACTATAATCAACTTTTAATTTATCAACCATTAAGTTATCTCTATTAAATCTAACAGGTACTATGTCCTCTTCTATTTCATTTTTGCTATTAATTAATATAGTTGCTGGACAAATATAATAGTTTTCTTCTTCATCAGCTGTCATATATACTACTTCATCTGTTAATTTTCCATTTTCTACTTTTCTATATGGAGTCATGATAAATCCATATTCATCAAGTTTTGCATATCCAGCTAAACTTGTAATAAGTCCTATGTTTTGTCCTTCTGGTGTTTCTACTGGACAAATTCTACCATAGTGAGATGAGTTAACGTCTCTAACTTCCATGCCAGCACGATCTCTAGATAAACCACCTGGCCCTAGAGCTGATAGTTTACGTTTGTCATATAACTCAGCTAAAGGGTTAATTTGATCCATGAATTTAGATAACTGGCTACTACCAAAGAATTCTTTTAATGCAGCAGTAACAGGTCTAATGTTAATTAATGTTTTAGGTGTTACTGTATCTATATCTTGTGTAGTCATTCTTTCACGAATAACTCTTTCCATTCTTGCAATACCAACTCTAAATTGATTTTGAATTAATTCTCCACCTTGTCTTACACGTCTATTTGCTAGATGGTCTATTTCATCATAATTACCTACTCCATAGTGAAGATTTATATAATATGAAATAGATGCATAGATATCACTAATAGTTAAACGCTTAGTATCGATAGTTTGATCATTACCTATAACTTTTAGAAGTCTATCACTTCCATCATTTGCATAAACTAGTACTTCTTGTACTTTGTTATATGTATCTAACTCTTCATTAATTTTAACTTCATGCACCCCATAACCAGAAGCAAAGACAGGTTTTAATTCTTCAAGGATTTCTTTTGTAATTAAATCTCCCTTTTTAACATATGTTTTACCATTGAAAGTAATATCTTCACCAATACGATTATTTAATAATCTATCCATTACATTTAATTTTTTATTAAATTTGTATCTACCAACCTTAGCTAGATCATATCTAAATTTATCAAAGAACCTAGTTATTAATTGGTTTTTAGAAGAATCAAGGGTTGCAGGTTCCCCTGGTCTTAATTTTTCATATATTTCTATTAAAGCTTCATCTGTATTCTTAGTAGAATCTTTTTCTAAAGTATTAAGTAGTATCTCATCTTCTCCAAATACTTTTAGAATGTCTTCATCACTAGATAAACCTAAAGCTCTTAAGAATGTAGTTATAGTTACTTTTCTAGTTCTATCTATTCTAACATAGAAAATATTTCTAGCATCTAGTTCATATTCAAGCCATGTACCTTTGCTAGGTATTACTTCGTTTGTAATTATATTACGTCCATTTTTATCTATTTCTTGTTTAAAATAGATAGAAGGAGAACGAACAAGTTGACAGTTAATAACTCTTTCTACTCCATTAACAATAAATGAAGCATTTTCTGTCATTAATGGAATATCACCTAAAAAGACTTCTTGTTCTTTAACTTCACCAGTCTCGTTTATGAAAAGTCTTGCTTTAACTTTAAGTGGTGCAGCATATGTAACACGTCTTTCTTTAGATTCGATTACACTATATCTAGGTTTTTCTAAAGTATAGTCGCCAAATTCAAGTGATAAACTTCCGCTGAAACTCTCCACCGGAAAAATGTCATCAAATACCTCTCTTATTCCTTCATCTAAAAATTTTTGAAACGAATCTTTTTGAATTTCAAGTAAGTTTGAAAGTTCAAATCTGTTTCTTAATTGTGAGAAATTTCTTCTTTCTCTTTTTGTACCAAATTTTTCAACTTTGTAAGCCAAATTAGTCACCCCAATTTCCATAGATTTAAAACACATTACAGTAAGAAATTACATGTATCGCAATTTATAATTTTACTTTATTTTTGTCAAGAAGTCAACCATTTTAAATTTTTTTATTTAAAAAGTTGCTTTATATATATAAAAACCTTTATCTTTTTTTAATAATTCTACGTTATATATACCTTTTAGTTTTTCACTTATACTAATTGCTCCTTGATCTTTTCTTATAACATAATATAAAATTCCATTCTTATTTAAATGCTCTTTTGCATTTAGAAGTACTTCAAGTACCTTTTGTTTACCAGCTCTTATAGGTGGATTTGTTACTATGTAGTCATATGTTTCTTTTATATTTTCATAAGCATCACTTATAAAAGCACTTGCGTTTACTTTGTTATTTTCTATATTCATTAAACTTAAATGAACTGCTCTTTTGTTTATGTCTATCATATCTACATAACTATTTGTTATTTTAGATAAAACTATTCCAATAAAACCATAGCCACATCCAACATCTAATATTCTTTTATTAGTAAAGTTCATATTTAATATAGTTTCTACTAGTACTTTACTTCCATAGTCAACTTTATTTTTTGAAAATACCCCTAAATCACTAGTAAAAGTAAAAGAAGAGTCCTTATATGAATAATTTATTTTTCTAAACTCACTTTTTAAATTTTCGTTATTAGTAAAATAATGCTCCATAAATTAACTCTCCTTTCAATATAAACGCAAAAAAGCCTTTGTTATAATAAAGGCCTTATTTTTACTTATTTAAGTTCGATAGTAGCGCCAGCTTCTTCGAATTTAGCTTTTAATTCATTAGCTTCATCCATAGAAACGTTTTCTTTAATATTACCACCGTTATCTGCTAAATCTTTAGCTTCTTTTAGACCAAGACCAGTGATTTCTCTGATTACTTTAATTACTTGTAATTTTTGAGCACCAGCAGCTGTTAATACAACAGTTTTTGTTACATCTCCTTCGTCTTCACTTGCAGCAGCAGGAGCAGCAGCAACTGCAACCGCGCTTGGATCTACTCCAAATTCTTCTTTCATCATATCAACTAATTCTTTAACTTCAAGAATAGTTTTTTCTTTAATTGCTTCGATAATATCTTTATTTTCTATTTTTGCCATTATTCATTCCCTCCATTTTCCATTTTTTCGGCATATAAATTAAGTGCTATACTTAAGTTTCTTACGTGTTCGATTAAACCTCCAGCAAACATTGTAAGAAGACCTTCATAGCTAGGTATGCTTGCATATTCATTTATAGTTTTAACGTCAGCAAATTCTCCGTTAATGTAACCAGCTTTGATAGTTAATTTATCATTCTTTTTAGCTACTTCACTAACTAGTTTAATTGGCTCGATTATATCGCTACTAAATATATAAGCATTAGGACCAGTCATATAATCATCTAATTTTATACCTTTGTCCTTAAATGCAAGTGATGCTAAAGTATTTTTATATACTTTTAAATCACTTCCATTATCTTTCAAACTTTTTCTTAAACCATTTAGTTCACTAACTGTCATACCTTGATAATCTACTAAAAGTACTGTGTTTGACTTATCAAGTTTGGCATTTATCTCACTTACTTGGTCTTTTTTAAGTTTAAGATTCTTTTCACTTGCCATTTCTTCCTCCTCTAATATTAATAAAAGTTTTCCCATGAGGAAAACTTTTAAAAAGAATTTTTCCTCGGCAGGATTTATGTTAACACCTGCTGTCTTGGGTCACTTCATAAATGTATTTTACTACATTTTTCTTATTTTGTAAATATTTATTTGTTAAACTGAGTTAAATCTAATTTAACACCTGGTCCCATTGTTGAAGATATTACTATATTCTTAACAAATGTACCCTTTACCCCAGTAGGCTTATTTTTAATAACTTCATTTATGAAGGCATTAATGTTTTCTGTTAAAGCTTCTTCAGTAAAGCTTACTTTTCCTACTAAAGTATGAACGTTACCATCTTTATCAGCACGATATTCTATCATACCTTTTTTGATGCTTTCAATTGCGTCTTTAACGTTAGTTGTTACAGTACCAGTTTTAGGATTTGGCATTAAACCTTTAGGTCCTAAAATTTTACCAATTTTACCTAATGCTACCATCATTTCTGGTGTTGCAACTATTACGTCGAAATCAAACCAGTTCTCTTTAGTTATTTTTTCGATTATTTCTTCTGCTCCTACAAAATCAGCTCCAGCTTCTTTTGCTTCGTTTTCTTTGGTTTTAGTAACAACTAAAATTCTTTTAGTTTTACCTGTACCATTTGGAAGTGTAAATGAACTTCTTACTTGTTGATCACTTTTAGTAGTGTCAATGTTTAAATTCATTGCAACTTCAACAGTTTCATCGAATTTTCTTTTAGAAAGAGATTTTACTAGTTTAACCGCTTCTGTAGTAGTATAGCTTTTATTTTTATCTATACTTTTAGAAGCTTCCACATATAAGCGTCCATGACGTTTCATATTTTTCCCTCCTTTATGTGGTCTTTGGATTATCATTTTACTCGTCTTTATTTAATTATTCTTCTGTATTTTCAGCTTTTTGTGAACTAGCTTCAACTTCAGGAACTTCTTTATTTTCTTTAGCTTCTTGTTCCATTTCAGCAAATTCTGCATCTAATTTAGCCATTTCAGCTTCAGCTTCTTTTGCTTCCTCTGCTTGTTCAGCTAATTCTTCATCATTCATTCCTTCAACAGCAATTCCCATATTTCTAGCAGTACCAGCAACTATTCTCATAGCAGCATTAATATCACTAGTGTTTAAATCTGGTAATTTAGTTTCAGCAACTTCTCTTAATTTATCTTTTGAAATTGTAGCAACAACTTCGTTAGCACCTTTAACCCCGCCTTTTGATAGGTTAGCAGCTTTTAATAATAAACTAGCTGCTGGTGGAGTTTTAAGTACGAAATCAAAACTTCTGTCTTCGTAAATACTAACTTCACATGGAATTATATCTCCCATTTTATCTCTTGTTGCATCGTTGTATCTTGTACAAAATTCTTGTAAGTTAATTCCAAGTGGTCCAAATATTGTACCAACTGGTGGAGCTGGTGTAGCCTTTCCAGCAGGAATCTGCAGCTTAATGTATCCTGTAACTTCTTTTGCCATAATACTTTGTTATTCTTTAGTCACTTGTGTAAAGTTGAGCTCCACTTGCGTCTTGCGCCCGAAGATCTCGACTATAACCTTAATCTTGCTTCTGTCTTCCAGGATTTCGTCCACTGTCCCGCTGAACCCGCTGAACGGACCGTCGGTGATTCTGACAGACTCGCCGACAGAATAGTCCACAAACGTGTCTGCGGCATTGTCCGCATTCTCATCCTGATTCCCGAGAATCCTCGCTGCCTCCTCTTCACGAAGCGGCACCGGAACTCTCTCGAACTGGGTTCCGTTGGTGGCTTTTTTCTCAGTAAGGAAACCCGACATACCGGGTACAAGGTTGCGGATGATGTTCTCAAGCATCGGGCTGAGCTCCGCCTGGATGAGTACATAGCCCGGATAAAGCAATTTGTCCATTGCCTTCCTCTTGCCGTTCTTG
>OJAW01001496.1_pt1 | contig 13372 bp, 13 predicted proteins | sample 1589151 | NCBI WGS metagenome assembly OJAW01 (sample SAMN03283290) | human gut metagenome | biome: human-associated habitat; material: feces | host: Homo sapiens | place: Peru | collected 2012 | reverse complement strand
TTAGATTCTAATTTCAAATTAAATTCTAGTAATTAAATCCTTAAAATTTGAACAATATGGAATCGGAATATCTATTCCATCCTGTATTCTTAACATTATATCATCCAATTCTACTAAAATCCCCATAACCTCAATTAATCCTTCATCTACTGTTTTATCTAGTTTTTTATATTCAGTAAGCAAACTTTGATACTCATATTCATTTTCACATACTTCCATTCTTAAGAATGCTAAATCTATCTCTTTTATACCATATTTAGCTCCTCCAGGATCCACAATGCATGCTAATTCATTTTTTTCATTTATCAAAATATTTTCTGGATTTAAATCATACCATATCAATTGCGGTTTTAAGTTGTTTTTCTTTTTCTAAGTCTTTAACACTTACAAATATATTAGAAAGGTTATCTAGTAATTGAAACATATATAAAATAAATATAGATATTAGAAAGAACATTATTATCATCCATATTATTTTAAGTAAAAGATATTCTTTAATATTAGAATTAAAGTAATATAGAAATGATAAAATAAATGATTGAAAGATAGCAATTGATATTATGAAATTATCATTAGTACTTTTCTTCTTTCTACATATTGTATATATTATAAAATATCCTATAAAATTTATCATTATATAAATTATTTTAATATTTATATTGTACGCAAAATAAATATATAATAATGTTAATATAGATGTAAAGACTGCTAATTTATCTTTCTTTTTTAAGTATGCTACTAAGATTGGCATATTTATAAATAGTAATATTTCATTATTTTCAGTATTTTGTCCAAACTTAATACAAATATACAAAGAAAAGATAATTGTAAATTCAAAGACTATTTTTTTATAGTTTGGTTTATTATTTATTCCCATGTAACAGTTATATACAAAATATAAAAGGAAGGGAAATAAAACAAGTATTATATTTATTATTATATTATCTAACATTTTTCTTCACCAATAAAATTATATAACATTAATTTGTCGAATTTTGTAGTTTTGTGAGGGAAAATGTAATTTTATGTACTAAAATGTAGAAAAAACAGAACATAAAGTTCTATTTAAGTTCATCTATATATTGTTTTAATTGTTTAGCACCACTGCCAATTATTATTTTTAATTGGTCATCTATTTCTACTACACCTTTTGCGCCAAGTTTCATTATTCCCTCTTTATTTGCTTTACTAACATCTTTTAAGGTTACTCTAAATCTTGACATTTCTGCTTCTGTTTCTATTATGTTGTCTTTACCTCCAAGTAAGTCTACTAATTTATTTACTTCTAATTTAAAATCCTTTTTATTTGCTTTTACTATCGCAAAGGCTATTATTACTAAAATTGTTATTATTATTAAATATTGATACCATTCCATTTTATCTCATTTCTCCTTAAAATGATTATACTATATTTTGTTTTATTTGTAAATATCATTTGTTTTATAATTTTTTGTTATTAGATTTTTACTTGTATGAATTTATTGTTACTTATTAGTTAACTTTAAATCTATCTAATAAGCATTATATTTTTTAAAAGATATTTCGACAAAAAAGTACAAGTTAGTTGTATAATGAAGTTGGTGATGGAAATGAAGAAAAAAATTCTTAATCACTGCATGGAGGTTGTAAAAAATAAATATCCAGAATATGATGAAGATAAACTTGAAATAATTAATTATGGATTGGAAAGTATTTATTTAACATTTACAAAGATAATAATAATATTTGTTTTAGCAATTATTTTGAATATTTGGAAGGAAGTATTATTATTATTAGCATTTTATAATTTGATAAGAGTTAGTGCATTTGGTATGCACGCTAAAAAAAGTATTCATTGTTTAATAATTTCTTTAACATTATTTATTGGTGGCGTGTATCTTTGTAGATATCTAGTAATACCTTTAATATTAAAAGTAGTTTTATCTATAATATGTATTATATTAATTGCTAAATATGCTCCTGCTGATACTGAAAAAAGACCTATAATAAATAAAAAATTAAGAAAAAAATATAAAATTATTAGTGTAATAATATCTGGTGTATTTGCAATTTCAATTGTATTATTAAGTGATAAAAATATTTCTAATTATTTATTACTTGGTATGATTGAAGCTACTATAATGTTATTACCTATTACTTATAAAATATTTGATTTACCATATGATAACTACAAGAAATATTTAAATGAGGTTTAATTTTAATTAAACATAAAAAAAGAAAAGGAGGTACAAAACATGTTTGCTAATTTATTATCTTTAATTGGATCATTTGCTGCTACATTAGGTTCTCATGGATGCGTTATGTTAATAATCGACGAACCTAAAATGCCAAAATCTTTAATTAAATAACCTTTAAAATGACTATGCAATAATTATGCAACTTTAAAAAAATCGTACATTAAAAAAGCCTATTCTATATAGACTTTTTTATTTTTAATTTTTGTGAGTATACTACATCTGTTACTATTCTTTGTGCTTCAAATCTTTTATTATCTTCTAATATCTTACTTACTAGCATTAAACCATATCCGTGATTCTTACCTTTTGTAGTATATTTTGTTTTACCAATGCTTTCTGTATCAATTTTACCTTCATAAGTATTTGATATAATTATTTCTACATCTTCGCCTGTTTTATATATTTCAATAGCCATTTTCTTATCTTTTGAATTTTTGCTTGCTTCGATTGCGTTATCTAGATAAACTCCTAGTAATATACCTAATTGTTTAAAATCATTTGTATCTAAATCACCAATAAAGGTATTTTCAACTTTTGGAGAAACATTAATACTTAAATGTATTCCGTTATTCTCTGCTTCGTTTGCTTTATAATAGAAAAATCCTTTTATACCATTCGCAGGTAAATATTGAAAACTTGTATATTTCTCATTATTTCCTTTTACATAATCTGCGATTATACTATTTAGATATTCAATTACTTCATGTTCTTTCTTTTTATCAACAATTTTACTTCTTGCGGTTATTAGTTGATTTTTAGACTCATGTCTTAATTCTTTTTGTTTGTCTAACTCTTTTTCATAGTTTTTAATAAACTCTAATAACTTAATATATCTAATCATCAACTTATTGTTTTCTATCTTTTGCTTAACTAAACTATACAAGATTAATACAAATGATACAATTATTATAATACCTAGAATCAATTCCTTACTACTTGAAACTTTAACATTACTATATTCTGTATAAAATACTACAAGTATAGAAAATAATGACAGCAATAAATACATTATAATTTCTTTGTTATTAGTTAATTTTATATTACTTATTTTTCTAAGAGTTTTTTTAAAAATTAAAGTTAATAATATAAGTAATATATTTACTAATAAGGTTGAAATAATTGTTTGTGCAAATGTATTATATACTACACCTGAATCAAACTTTAAAACATACACAGAAAATAATAATATAAATAAATCAGGAATAATTGATAAAATTATATATTCAAATGATATCAGAATTGACTTTGTATAAGTAATTGGAAAAATACTCCTATAAACGATTACGTATATTAAACATATTACTAGTGTCTTTAGTATTCCATCTAGGGTGCCAATAACTATACTATATAATAACATAGCAATTATTATTACAATTATACTTTTAAAATTTAAATTAACTTTTTTATTTTCTAGTAATATTTTAGCAAACACAATTGAAGTTATTATCATCAGGGAAGAACAAATTAACAAACTAATGAGTTTCAATGTATTTCTTTAATCCTTTTCTACTTCTATCTGATAATAACTTTGTTTGCATTTTGTTATTAAATGTTATTGTGTTTGTTATGTAGTCTACATCGTGTATATTTTTAATGTTTACTACACACTTTTTATGTGTTTGATAAAAATTATCATTTAACTGATCTGTAATTGCTTTTAGTGTTGAAGTTACTTCATACTTCTTACCATTTTCAGTTGCTATTATACATTTATGTTCATCAGTTACTTTTTCAATGTACAATATTTTACTGGCAGGTATTCTATAAGTCGTATAATCATAAGTGAAAATTAATACCATCTTTTTATCATATATTTCTAGAACTTTTATTAGACTTTCTTCGAGTCTTTTTTCATATTCATAGAATTTAGATATAAAGTCTAAGGCCATTATTCTATAAAAGATTATATCATCTCTACACTCAGGATGCGCACTTACAAAGATTATCATACTTTCCCAATCCCCATTATTCCTTATCTCGGTTGCGATTTCTAATCCTGAAACATTTGGCATTTCAACATCAAGAATATATACTTTTTGCTCATCTTTTGACATGATTAATTTATGTAGCTCTTCATCATATTTATTGAACTTACTTATCTTGTAATCAAAGTCATATGGCATCATTATTTTTCTTATTGCATTTACTGTTTTATCTAATGCTTCTTTGTTATCATCGCAAGTAATAAATCTTATCATGCATATTTCCTTCTTTCCTTATTTATTATACCACTAAACGGTAATTTTTGGGAATATCTTGTTGTAAATTTCAGCAAAATGTTGAAAAAATAAGCAATGTTGCTTATTTTTTATTACTGCTTTTTTCTTCTAATTCATTTATAAGATTAAAGTTAATTATATCGTTTGATACTTTTATTATTTTATCTGCTTTTTCACTATTTTCTTTTATGTAGTCTTCGGTTACTGCTTCATTATTTATAGAATATATCTCTCCTTTTTGACTACTATAATATATTTTACTTGTTAGATATGAACTATCTGCAAATACTACAGTATTATCATTATTTTTGATACTAAATATGTCTGTTCCTAATTGATATTTACTTTGTACTCCAAGCATATTACCTAATGTTGGAAGAGCATCAATCATACCTGTTGGTATGGTTATTTCTTTATTAAGAATTGTATTTTTACTATCTTTTGTCCATATAATAAATGGCACTTTTTTATTTAATTCGTGTTCATATTTATTGTAATCTTTATAATTTTCATCGTCTTTATCATATAATTTACCTGTTAATGGATTATAATTATATAATAAATCAAATTCTTCTTTATCTATTCTTGCTTCATGATCTCCATATATTACAAGTACTGTATTATCAAGAAGATTATTTTCTTCAAGGTCATTAACTAGTTGGCCAATTGCTTGGTCTGCATAATGAACTGATCTAAAATAATTTTCTAACATTGTTCCTTTGATTGGATTCGCTATAATTGTTTGATTATTTACATCATATTCTATATTTGTTTCAAACTCATCAGTTAATTCTAAATCATCAAATGGTGTATGGTTAGATAACATTATTAATGTTGTATAAAACTTTTCATTTCCTTGTTTTATATCTTGTAAATATGGTATTACTTGCTTAAAGAATGATTTATCTGATAGTCCTAATCCTATTGTTTCATCAATTGTAAAGTAATCTTTGTCATAAAACATATCATATCCCATATTTTTATGCATTATTTTTCTATTCCAAAATTCTCCATTATTTGCGTGCATACTAGATACATAGTATCCTTGGTCTTTCATTAGTTTTTGAATTGTTATATAATTTCTATCATAGTAATTAACAAATACTGTTCCATTTAATGATGGCATCATTGAGGTAGAAAAAGTAAACTCTGCATCACTTGAAGTTCCTACGCCAACTTGTGAATAAAAATTACTGAAATATAATCCTTCGGATGCTAATTTATTTAAGTTTGGTGTTACTTCGTGGTTATTGAATTTCATATCCATAACAAATTGTTCTATACTTTCTGCATGGATTACTATGACATTTTTATCTTTAAAGATATTTGTATATTCATTATCTTCTTTGGGTTTATTGTTTTCTTCATAATAATCTTTTGTTTCTTTATAAGCATTATCATGTCCAAATAAATCGTTTAATCCTGGACGTAAACTTTGAACTAAATCATCAAATTGATATGTATATATACCAAAAGCTCTTACTACACTTTCTCTATTCCATAAGTTATAAAATCTATTCCATTCAGCATTCTTTATAAATATTGCTCCAGTTGCTAATAATATCAAAGAAGTTATAAGGGTATTTCTAAATATTTTCTTTGTATTTTCTAATTTTAGAAAGTCTAATATACTTTTCTTTTTTAATACTTTAATTAAGAATATTAATCCTATTAATTGCCATATATAAATGAAATACTCTATATGTAAAACATCTTTAACTACTACATCTGATACATCTACTACAAATGTTGAAGTAGCAAGTAAACTTACTGATACAAATGAAGTATAATAGCCATAATAGTGTGCATTTATTACACATATTGCTATTAATATCACTGACCATACTATAAAGTAAGTATTTCTTTTCTTTGGTTTTAATAAGTAAGAGAATGCTCCGATTAATGTTAGAATTCCTAAATCTATTATAAATGGTTTTAATGTATGTGGACTATCTAACATTATTAGTCTTAACATTGTTGAATTTATAAGATTTGATACAATAAAGTATATAAATATAATATTATCTTTTATATATTTTATAAAATTATTTTTCTTCATTTTTACCTCTTTTTCTTTAAATTAATTATATCACTTAACTATATTTATTACAAGGTTAGTAATTAATTTATTTACATAACTGTTATTTTTTGTTATAATTATTGTAGTGATGTGAAGTGAAAAAAGTAAAGAATTTTTTTATTGATTATTATAATAAATTTAAGGATATTATTAAAAACCCAAAAAAATTTAGTTCTTATATGTATATTATATATATGGCTATTCCATTTTTAGTTATGGATTTATTTACTAGAATATTTGAAGGTAAAAGTAGATTTTTTTCTATATTTAATCCTATACCTATTTTGTTTACTTTAATATATATATTATTAATACTGGGTATTGTTTTATCTTTTAAGGGTAGGAAAAGAAAGATAGTTTATGTTATATTTATATGTATCTCACTTGTTATGTTTTTAGTTAATAATGTATATTTTACTGTTACTAATACATTTTTTGATTTTAGATTATTAGAGATGGCTGGTGAAGCAAGTGGATATATGTTAGATACTCTTATGAATGCTAATAAGATTATATATGTAGTTTTTTCTTTAATAGTTATTGGGGTTATATTTATTATTAGATATATGCCTAATGGTAAGAAAACTAATTATAAAATAATGATTAAGTGTTTCTTGTTATTTTTGGTTTTACATTTAATTATTCCTATTTTTTTAGGTAAAGCTGATACTGATTTGACTTGGAGTACTTGGAAAAATCCTAAAAATGTTTATATATCTTTTAATGATAATAATAAGAGTATGTCTATTACTGGATTATATGAATATATGGTTAGAAACTTTTATGTTACTTATATTAGAGAAGATAAAACGGATAATGAGGAAGAAAGAGAATTTTTAGATATTGTATATAATAATGAGAATGAAATTTATAGTAATAAATATACTGGTAAGTTTGCTAATAAGAATATTATTTTAGTTCAGATGGAAGGACTTGATAGTTGGTTATTAAATGAAAAAGATACTCCAAATTTATATAAGATGTTAAATAATTCAATTGTATTTAATAATCATTATTCTTATTATAATGGTGGAGGTTCTACTTTTAATTCTGAGTTTGCAGTTAATACTGGTTTTATAACTCCAATATCTTATAATCAAAATGCTTATACTTTTAATAAAAATACTTTTGATTATACATTGGCTAAACTATTTAAAAATGAAGACTATTCAGTTAATGCATTTCATATGAATACAAGTGAATATTATTCAAGAGGTACAAACTATAATAGTTGGGGATATGATAATTATTATGGTCTTAAAGATTTAGGAACATATAAGGATAGTTCTTATGAACTTGATAGAGAACTTGTTTTAAATGAAGTATTTAATGAGAAGTTAGTTAATACAGAGGGGAAATTTTTAGATTATATTATTACTTATTCTAATCATACTCCATTTTCTATAAATAAAGGAGTATGTAAGACATTAGTATATGAGGATGTTACTAAAGATTTAACTGATGAAGAAATTAAAAATAAAGAATATAAAATACCTGAGTTAACCGAGGAAGATTGTGCAAGAAGACAAGCTAGTGAGACTGACTATATGATTGGTTTACTACTTGATTTACTCGAAGAAAAAGGTGTAATGAATGATACTGTTATTGTTTTATATGCTGATCATTATTTATATACTTTATCTGATTTAACTATATTAGATAAATATAAAGATACTAGTAATAACTTAATAAATCATACTCCTTTCTTTATATATAGTACTGATATTTCTAGAACTGATGTTAATGAAGTTACTTCACAATTAAATATATTACCTACTATTCTTAATTTATTTGGTATTAGTTATAATCCTAATTATTATATTGGTAGTGATGCTTTAAATCCTAGTTATAAGGGATATGTATTTTTTAGTGATTATTCTTGGTATGATGGTAATGTTTATGTTAAGGATGGAGAAATTATTAATGGTAAATATATGAGTAGCGAGGAACTTGAAGAAAAGAATTATAATATAAATTATATAATTAAAAAGAATGATTTAACTCTTAAATATAATTATTTTAAGATATTACATAATAAAGAAAAAGTCTAATTACTTAGGCTTTTCTTTTGTTTCTTTTATCTATTACTATGATAACTGCAAAAGTTATAAATCCAATTATACTTAAAGCTATACCTATATTTAAGAATGGTGCTTTATAACTTATTTCAATGTTATGGTTACCTTTATTTATTGGTAATCCAATAAATCCTTTATTTATATTTTTATATTCTACGACTTCATTATCTACTTTTATAGTATATCCTTTATCATATGGAATTGATGTTACTAAGTAAGAATTATCTTCAGTAATATTAATTGTACCTTTTATTGTATCATTTTCAAACAATGTTAAATTAAAACTAGTTAAATCATTCTTTCTTCCTTTAATATTATCATAATCCAATGTATATGTTTCAATACTTTTAATATTATATGTACCTTTGGTTAATTCTATATTTAGTGTATGTATATTTTTATCTGAGATAACAAATTTGAAATCATTATTTTTATTGGCATATGTCCATGTTTTACAGGTTAAAATATTTTTAACATTGTTTATGGTCATACTTATATTATCTCCGACACTACATTTATTTTCTTTTAGTCCGTTTATGTTTATAAATAAGAATGTATTATTTAATTCTTTATTTAATGTTACTACTAAATGTCCTTTATCTTTTACTTTTAATACATAATCATTATTTTCATCTTTTTCTATTACTACTCCATCATTTGAAGTTATTTGATATTCAATATTATCTTTATTAATTGTAGTATTATTTTTATTGTAAGAATTATCTTCAACAATTACATTTTTTAATAATAATTCTGTTTGATATGGATAATCATAATTAGAGAATTCTTCAATATTCATTAAGTTATTACTTGCATATATTATTGGAAATACTTCTTCGTTTAGATAAGTATTATTATTGATTTTTGTATACCCTATTCCTAAATCATAATCTGAAAATGAATATTTAACTCCCATAAAGGTATTAAATAATATATTATTTGAAGCAGGTATTAAGAAATAATTATATTCAAGCATACTTGTTTTAAATGTATCTCTTAAAAATTCTAGATAATATTCATTATATGTTGAAGAATATATTGTTGTAGTATAATATCTTTGATTATATATTTTATTTACTGTTTTAGTGGGATATATTAAATTATTTGATCTATAAAATGAATCATCATTATCTATTACATTGTTTATTTCTTCTTCAATGGTTTTATCAAATACTTTATTTAACATATCTCTACTTACAAATTCTTCGTTTTGTGCTTCATATCCAGCGATACCTAGTGCTACTAAAACAATATATAATGTCATAATATTTTTTATATATTTCTTTTTATCTATTAATAACAATAATGGAATAAATCCTATAAAGAATAGATAACTTAGTTGTCTTTGATTATAATAATATATTGGTATTAATATTATAAGTAAGAATATAGCAAATTTTTTGGTATCTATTTTTTTATTATATAAATCATTTAAGAAAAGTGCAATCATATAACAAAATACTGGGATAAATGGTATAAAACATTTTTCTCTTAAATATAGTCCTCCGTTTAATATATACATAAATATTGGCATAAATATTATGATACTACAAGAAGTTGCAAATACTATGTTACTTTTTTTCTTAGTATAGAATAAATATAATAATGAAATAAAGCCAATCATAGATACTCCGATAGCATATGTACCATTAAATAATTTATATATTTTTAAATATGGTGTAAATAATTGTATTAAGCTAATTGTGGAAGTTGATTCTCCACGACCTTGGAGTAAGGTATATGCTGTTGGGAGTAATAATATTCCTGACATAAATATACCTACAAAGACTAAGAATACATATTTTAGTCCATCAAGTATTAATTCTTTAAAAGTAAATTTATTATTTATATCTATATATCTATATAAGTAATATAATGATACTACTATTATTCCACATACACTATAATAATAACTTGTCATAATCATTAGGAATATTCCTAAGATTAGAATTGTTTTATTCTTAGATTTTAAATATTTATCTACTCCGATTAATGACATAACTAAAAATGGCATATAGTTTACAAACATCATATGACGATGCATTTGGAATATTAATGGTGGCGCTAGAATAAATATTAAGGATGTTATTAAGGTTATATCATCATTATATTCATGTGATTTTATCCATTTATAGAATAATACTGATGTTATCATTAAGACTATTATATTGGATATTATGGTATATGTTTGCATACTTAAAAATGGTAATAAGTATGATGGTAATACTATTGGACTTAATAATCCATAATATGATAAATTAAAGATATTTTGTCCTCCACCATAATTAAATGCTAAGTTAGGTAATAATCTACCTGTATTATAAAATGTTTGTCTAAAATAATCTGGTATTATGGTATGTTGATTTATCCAGTCTGTGTCTGAACCAAATACATTAGAAAATTTAGTCGTTAGAAAAACTATCAAAATAATATTTAAAAATAATATTAGATAGTTTCTTATTTCTTTTTTATTCATTATTCTTCACCTTACTTTTAAAGACAAGGAATTTACTTAAAATATAATTTAATACTATTACTACGAATTGTACAATTAATTTTATTATTTTATCATTAAATTTTAATCTTATTACAAATATTTGCATAAGTAACATATCTAAAAGTAATGTTGATAATCTAGATAAGTAAAATTTTGATGCTTCCTTTATATTCTTTTTTTCTTTTAGTTTAAATACATATTTTCTATTTGTAAAATATGCAAATGTAACTGATACTATCCATGAGATAACATTAGTTATTTGTAATTGAATTGATACTTTTGGGTCTAATACAGTAAATGTTAGGATGTAATATGTTGCTAAACTTACAACAGTAGTTAATACTCCGATTATTAAGTATCTTATTACTTCTTCATATTTTATTAATAATTCTTTTATTTTATTCATGTTTATCCACATTCGTTTCTTTTATTATATATACTGGTCTTTTTTTAGTTTCAGTATATGTTTTAGAGATGTATTCTCCATTTATTCCTGTACACATTAATTGTACTCCAGAGATAAAGAATGTAATACAAATTATAGTTAATAAACTAAGAGATGGATTAGTTAAAGTAATTGATTTTACTACAATTATTATTAATAATACAAATGCTGTTAAAAGAAATAATAAGCCCATTACTATTGAAATAACTAATGGCACAGTAGAGAATGCTACTATTCCTTCGATTGCATATTTAAATAATTTCCAGAATGACCATTTTGTTTCTCCTGCTACTCTTTCAATATTTTCGTATTCTAACCATTTTGTATCATATCCTACAAATGAGAATAATCCTTTTGAATATCTATTATATTCTTTTAATTCTAAAATTGAATTAACCATTTGCCTAGTCATTAAGCGATAGTCTCTTGCACCATCAACCATTTCTGTTTTAGACATTTTATTGATTATTTTATAGAACATTCTAGCGAAGAAACTTCTAATTGGAGGTTCTCCTTTTCTAGTTACTCTTCTTGTTCCTACACAATCGTAATGTTCTTCTTCGATTAATCTAATCATTTCTGGTAATAATGTTGGTGGATCTTGTAAATCTGCATCCATTATAGCAACATAATCACCACTAGATAATTCTAAACCTGCTAACATAGCAGCTTCTTTTCCAAAGTTTCTTGAAAAATGTATATATTTTACCCTTTTATCTTCTTTACTTAATTTTTTAACTACTTCTAATGTTTTGTCTTTTGAGCCATCGTTTACAAAAATAAATTCAAAATTAACATCTAAGTTTTTACTTACTTTATCTATTTCCTTATAGAATAATGGAATAGATTCTTCTTCATTATATGATGGCACAATAATACTAACCTTTTTTTTCATACTTCTCTTCCTTTCATAAAACAATTTAAAAGTTATAAATTATGCCTATATTATACTATAAGTTATTTTTTTATTCAAGTTTTATAGTTCTATTTGACAAATGTAGTGTTTTTTTTGTAAAATAGTGTTAAGTTGAAAGGAGAAAAAATATGAATGTTATTGGTATTATTGCAGAATATAATCCTTTTCATTTAGGGCATTTGTATCAGATTAATAAAATTAAAGAGATGTATAAAGATTCAATTATTATAGCTATTGTTTCTTCATCATTTACCCAAAGAGGAGATGTTTCAATATTAAATAAATGGGATAAGGCAAGAATAGCTCTTGACAATGGTATAGATTTAGTTATTGAATTACCTTATTTTTATGCAGGACAGTCTTCGGATATATTTGCTAAGGGGGCTGTTACAATACTTAATTATTTAGGAATTGATACATTAGTATTTGGAATGGAAAGTGATGATATTAATAATTTAAAGTTAATGGCAGATATTCAATTAAATGATAAAAATTATAATAATAGTATGTATTATTATTCTTTTCGTAAGTTTAATATTAGCATATATTGGTTGGGAAAATGCATTTGGAGTAACTGCATTTAAAGATGCTTTAGCTTGGATTCAAGATGCAGAATTATTTAATTCTAAAGTATATTCTCATATTTTAGGTGGAACATTAGCTGCATTTGGTAGTTGGGATTTATTTATCGGTGGTGGATTAATTTTAATCGCTAGTATGGTAATTAAATTCATCTATAGAATTCCATTTAGTAAAGTAGTTGAAGAATTCGTTAGTGGATTCAAAGCTATTGGAAAACCACTTGCATTACTAGTTGCTGTTTATACTGTACTTGAAATAAGCGTTATTTATCCAAGAGTTCCAGGACTTGTAAGTTTAATTCTTGGTATGGGTACTAAT
>OJAW01001489.1_pt1 | contig 13404 bp, 17 predicted proteins | sample 1589151 | NCBI WGS metagenome assembly OJAW01 (sample SAMN03283290) | human gut metagenome | biome: human-associated habitat; material: feces | host: Homo sapiens | place: Peru | collected 2012 | reverse complement strand
TACATCATATAATGTTTTAGAAAAAGTTTATGAATTCCCAGAAGTTGTTAAAACTGCAGCAACTAAAGAATTGCCACATTTAATAACTAATTATGTATATGAATTAGCAGGTCTATTCCATATGTACTATGCTAAAAAACGTGTACTAACTGAAGATGAAGAAGAAACTTTGGAAAATTTAAATTTAATTAAATGTGTAAAACAAACATTATTTAATGCACTAAATTTAATCGGGGTAATACCACCAGAACAAATGTAATGTAAGGAGAATGATTTTATGAAGCTAAAAGATATACCTAAGGAAGAACTAGAACTAATGGGGTATGACGATATTGCTTTATTAATATTACAAGAAAATGGCAAGAAAATGAAATTACGTGATATATTCGCAAAAGTTTGTCAAGTTCTTGAATTACCAGAAGAAACCGTAGATAATGAAATAATGGATTTCTTTGAATTAATGTCAATCAATAAAAAGTTTATCATGTTAGATAAAGGTTATTGGGATCTTCAAGCAAGACATAAATTAGATATCGTATTCGAAGATGAAGAAGAAGACGAAGATGATTTAATGGAAGAGGATGAAGAAGAAAATAATAATGACATTGAACGTGAAGAAGATGACGATTTATTCTACGATGAAGATGATGATACTGTAGATGATACAGAAGATGATTTAGCGGACCTTATGGTAGTTGATGATTTAGAAGAAAGCAATATGTAACAATTAAATATTTATTTTTAAATAAGAAAGCGAGGATAAAATGTTTAATAGATTAGATGCAATCGAAGAAAAATACAATGAATTAACTACTAAATTAAGTGATCCAGAAGTATTAAGTAATTTTAATCAAGTTAAAGAGTTATCTAAAGAACATAGTGATTTAGAAGAAACTGTTAAAACATATCAAGCTTATAAACAAGCAAAAAATAATTTAGAAGAAGCAAAAATGATGGTGGAAGACCCAGATTTAAAAGAAATTGCTTTGGAAGATGTTGAAAATTTAACAAAAGAAATAGATAGATTATATCATGAACTTGAAATATTACTAGTACCAAAGGATGAAAATGATGGTAAGAATGTAATAATGGAAATAAGAGGAGCTGCCGGAGGAGACGAAGCTAATATTTTCGCCGGAGACTTATTTAGAATGTATTCTTATTATGCAGAAGCTAATGGATGGAAGATTGAAGTTATTCACCAAATTGAAGGTACAAGTGGAGGTTTTTCACAAATTGAATTCATGGTAAAGGGTGCTAACGTATATAGTAAATTAAAATATGAAAGTGGTTCTCATAGAGTTCAAAGAGTACCTGTCACAGAAACACAAGGAAGAGTTCATACATCAACATCTACTGTATTAGTTATGCCTGAAGTTGATAATGTTAATATTGATATTAAAGAAAGTGATTTAAAAATAGATGTATATCATTCAAGTGGAGCAGGTGGACAATCAGTTAATACTGCCAATTCAGCAGTTCGTATAACTCATGTTCCAACTGGTGTAGTGGTAACTTGTCAAACAGAAAGAAGTCAACTTCGTAATAAAGAAAGAGCAATGCAACTTCTTAAAATCAAAATAAATGATGAATTAATGCATAAACAAGAAAGTGCTATCGGAGCAACAAGAAAATCAAAAATAGGTTCCGGAGATCGTTCTGAAAAAATAAGAACATATAACTATCCACAAAATAGAGTAACTGATCATAGAATCAATTTCTCAATTATGTCACTAGATAGAGTTATGGATGGAGACTTAGAACCTATTATTGAAGCACTTATAAATGAAGATTTAAAATTAAAATTAGCTGGAATGTCTTTAGAATAAGTCCAGCTTTTTTAGATATAGAAAGGTATTTTATGAAAAGAAAACTATTAATAATAATTATATTGTTGTTATCAACAATAATACTAGTAAAATCAAATGTGAATAAAGATATCAAAGTTAATTATCATCCGGTATTAAATATGTATGATATGTCTACTCCAGAAAAAGCAGTTGGTGCAGTAGATTATGTTTTTGTGGCAAAAATTAATTCTATCAAAAAAACTTTATATAGAGATTATGAACCATACACAGTGTACGACATAACTATATTAGAAAACATAAAAGGAAATTTATTAACAGATATAACATTAACACAAATGGGAGGTATTTCCAAAAGTAAAAAAGAATACATATTACCAAGTGATACAAAACTACTAAAACAAGGAAAAACTTATTTAATACTTTCATATGTACCAGAATATAATGGGGATTTACAAATTAATAGCAAATATAATTACATAGAACTTAATGATTCTAATGATGAATTAATAACAAGATATCAACAAGCATATGAAAATGAAGAAGTACCAGAGCAAAAGAAAGATAGCTTTATATCAAAATATGATAATTCATTAAATCAATAAAGAAAGGATAATTATGAAACCAGATTATATAAGTAAACCAGATTGGGATATATTAACAAGTAAATATTCTAAAGAAGAATTAAATAATTTATTATCTATTGGGGTATCACCCCAGTACTTAATTGGTAATGTTGAATTTTTAAATACAACAATTACCATAGATAAAAGAGTACTAATACCAAGATTCGAAACGGAATACTTAGTTGATAAAACCATAAAATATGCATCTAATATATTTAATAAAACAATAAATATAATTGACTTAGGAACGGGTTCTGGATGTATTGCTATAGCACTTAAAAAAAATCTAGATGCAAACATAACGGCATTAGATGTCTCTAGTGATGCACTAGAAGTCGCAAAACAAAATGCTATACTTAATAACACAGATATTACATTTGTTAATCAAAGTATGACAGAACCACTAAAAAATAACTATGATATAATTATATCAAACCCACCATATATTCCATATGATGGATATGTTCAAGAAATAGTAAAGAATAATGAACCCCCCCTCGCTTTATATGCAAGTGATAATGGTCTATACTTCTACAAGTATATTTTAAATAATCATTTAAAAAACTTAAATAAACCAGGTTTAATAGCATTTGAAATCGGAGATAATCAAAGACAGTCTCTAGAACCTCTAGTAGACAAATTAAACCTAAAATATAGTTTTGAAAAAGATTTACAAGGTTTAGATAGATATTTATTTATATTTTATGAATAAGACATATGGGTTTCACCCATAATCTATACAGGTGATAAATTTTGAAAAAAATAGTAATAGTTTTATTCATAATAACATTATTAGTTATATTTTCAACAAGTGAAGAAAAAGTAATAATACCAGATAATGCAATTAGATTTAGAATAATTGCAAATAGTAATAACTTATCTGATCAAGAAGAAAAAATAAGAATAAAAAATGAATTAGAGCCTGTTATAAGTGATATATTAAATAAATCAAATAATATCGAAGAAAGTAGATTAAATATAAAGAATAATATAAAAAATATTAACAATATAATTTATAAGTATAATACAAATTATAATGTTAATTATGGTATAAATTATTTTCCAGAAAAAACATATAAGGGAGTAACTTATAAAAGTGGAGATTATGAATCATTAGTAGTAACATTGGGTGATGGTTTAGGTGATAATTGGTGGTGTGTATTATTTCCTCCATTATGTTTAATCGAAGCAAGTGAAGAAGATTATGATGAAATAACTTACACTTCATACATAAGAGAATTAATAGCAAAAAGTAACTAAATAAGCAAGATAACATCTTGCTTATTTTAGTGTAGTATTTTACAATGTTATTAAATTATGAAAAAATTATAAGTTATTCACAAGCTAATAACACAAAAACACAGATGTGTTTATTGACAGAATCAAAAATTTAAGTTATAATGTTATTGAAATATGAAAAAAAGAAGAAAAAATAATAAAAAGATAACAAGGGGGAAATATGAATTATAATCAAGTATTAACAAATTATATAAATTTATGTCCATATGATGAACCAATATTTATTGAAGACATAAAAGAATATTTTGTAAATGAATTAAAATGTGATATAAGAAAAATTATAAAGAAAATTTATGTGTATATTAATAGACTAGTAAAAGAAAAAGTAATACTTCAATTCATGAAAGGAGTTTATTATAAACCTACAAAAGGTATATACGGAAATAAAAAACTAAATGTTAATAAAGTTATTAGCAAAAAATATATTAATGATAACGGAAATTTAAAAGGTTATATAAGTGGTGCATACGTTTTTAATAAATTGGGATTAACAACTCAAATGCCTAGAGTTATTACTATAGTTACCAATGAATGTCCAAATAAAAATGACTATTATAACGAAAAACTTGGCGTTTTAATAAGAAAACCAAAAGTAGAAATAAATAAAGATAATTATTTATATTTACAACTATTAGATATTCTTCTCAACAAAGATAATGTTCCAATAGAAGCAGAAAATGAAAGAGAAATCATATACAAGTTTATTAAAGATAATAATTTGGATTTTGAAAAAATATTTGAATATGCAAATAAGATTGGAAATATAAAACCGATTAAAAAACTGTATGAATTAGGGGGAAAAAATGAATAAGGAACTATTAGAAGATTTGATATACATTACAAGCGAAAGAAGCAAAATAAGAGGTGACATAATAGAAAAGGATTATTATGTTTGTCTAATACTAAAGGAACTTGCTTCAAAACAAAAAGAATATTTTGCATATTTTAAAGGTGGAACAGCAGTATATAAAACGTTAAATGTAATGAAAAGATTTTCAGAAGATATAGATTTAACAGTAAAAGTAATTAAAGATGACTCCAAAAATAGTAATAAAAATAGATTAAAAAAATCTGCGTTAAATTATAAAATAGATGGGCTAGAATTAATTAAAGATAAAACCATAGATAAAAAAGGAAGTATAACATCATTTTATAAGTACGACAGTGTTTTTAACACAAAAGATTTATATAAATCTGGAGAAATACAAATTGAAGCGACATCGTTTACTGTGTCTGAACCGGTAAAAACATACTATATAGAACCATTAGTTTATAAATATGCCACGGAAGACGAAAAAGAAATATTAAAAAGAAATTTTGATATAAGCGGATTTAACATACAAATGATAGAATTGGAAAGAATATTTGTTGATAAAATCTTTGCTTGTGAATTTTACTACATAAGACATAACTATAAAGATGCTGTTAAACACTTATATGATATAACAATTTTATCAAATAATGAAAATATAGTTAACTTATTAAAAAATAAAAATAAACTATTAAAATTAATAAATTATAAAAGAGAAGAAGAACGTCAGAGAATTGGCGGAATAGAAGAAAACAAAAAAATAAAAAATTTTGAGTATATGAAAGCATGTTTTGATAAAGAATTTATAGATTCATTTAATAACATGCAAGGACTCTATGTTTTAGACTTGGATGCAATTATAACAATTGAAGAAGCAAGAAAAAATCTGATGAAGTTATTAAATATATTCAAAAAATTAGATTAATTAACATAATAAATAACATATAATTAAAATGGTGATTGCATGCAAGAGTTTATATCATTGTTATTAATCGGAGTATCTTTATCTATGGACACATTTTCTTTATCATTAAGTCTTGGCTCTATATCTAAAACTAATAAATATCTAAAAGTATTTCCATTTCTTGTAGGTATATTTCACTTTTTTATGCCATTGTTTGGAAACATACTTGGTATAACTATAATGAATACATTTAATATTGCAAGTAATATTGTACTTGGTTTAGTATTAATTACTCTAGCAGTTAATCTAGCAATTCATTACTATAAAGAAGAAAATGTAAATCTAAATCTAAATTTATTAAGTATATTATTTCTTGCATTTAGTGTATCAATAGATTCTTTTACAGTAGGTCTTGGTATTAGTGATATTACAACTAAACATTATTTAGCAAGTTTTATCTTTGCAATATGTAGTTTTACTTTTACCACAATTGGTTTATTAATTGGTAAGTATTCTTTTAAAGTAATTGGCAAATATGCAAGTTTATGTGGTATTTTTTTATTACTCATCCTTGGTATATTCTACCTTATTTGACACTTGTTAACAATAATAAATAGTAAAATAATTGATATTGTGTTATAATCAAGAAAAGGAAGTGAGTACTATGGATACAATGATGATTGCAATAATAGTTATAGCTGTATTAGCTTGTTCAATTATTATCTTTGTTATATTATCTTTATTTAGTCCAAGAGTTCAAGGAAAAATGATGAGTAAACAAATAAAGTCAGTAAAACATATGATGGATTATAGTAAAGATGATTTAAAAGAATTAATGAAGACAACTGCTAAAACAGGGACTATAGCTGAAAAAGAGATACTTGATGAAAATGAAGATATAATGTCTAGTAACGAAAGAAGGAAAGCAAATATTAAAAAAGAAGGTATTGAAGTAACAGCTAGAGCTATAAAAGATGGATTAACAAGTAATAAAATATATTGCAGATATTGTGGTGCTTCCATAGAAAGTGACTCTAGGTTTTGTAAAAATTGTGGTAAAGAACAATAAATTACCATAAAATTTAAAGAGGTGGGAATTTTGAAAAGAATTATTATTGAGGGTAATAGACCTTTAAGTGGAAAAATTAAAATTGGTGGAGCAAAAAATAGTGTTGTTGCATTAATACCAGCATCTATAATGGCAGATGGAATAGTCCATATAAATAATGTTCCAAATATATCTGATAAAGATGCATTAGTCGATATATTAAAACATTTAAATGTATCAGTAAAAACAGAAAAAGATAGCATGACTATTGATGCAAGCAATTTAAATAACAAATTAATAACAGAAGAATTAAGTAATAGATTAAGAGCATCATATTATTTTATGGGAGCCCTACTTGCAAGATTTAAACATGTAGAAATGTATTTTCCAGGTGGATGTAATATAGGAACACGTCCCATTAATTTACATTTAAAAGGCTTTGAAAGTCTTGGTGCTAAAGTAATTAAAGAGAATTCAAAATACATAATAACTGCAGATGAATTAAAGGGTACAGATATATACTTAGATTTTGCATCAGTTGGTGCAACAATAAACATCATGTTTGCAGCATCAATGGCAAAAGGAATTACTACAATAAATAATGCAGCCAGAGAAGCAGAAATATCTAATATTGCAGAATTACTTAATAACATGGGTGCTAAAATAAAAGGAGCAGGAACCGAAAAAATAACAATTGAAGGAGTTCCAAAACTTCATAGTGCAGAAGTTAAAGTAATACCAGACCGTATTGAAGCAGGTACATACATTATAATGGGAGCCTTACTCGGAGATAATCTAGAAATAGATGGAATGGTACCAGAACATAATATATTACTTTTAAATAAACTACAAGAAATGGGTGTAAGTTTTGAAATTAAGAACCATAAAATAATATTGAATAAAATAGATAGACTATTACCAACTAATGTAAGAACTAGTGAATACCCAGGTTTTCCAACTGACTTAGGTCAACCAATATCTGTGTTATTAACACAAGCCGAAGGTACTTCACTTTTTGAAGAAACAATCTGGGAAAATAGAATGGGTCACGTAAAATATTTAAATATGATGGGTGCTAATATTGCAGAATCTGGTATGCGTGCAAAAATTACTGGGCCAACAAAATTACATGGCACAGAAATATCTGCAACAGATTTAAGAGCAGGTGCTGCCTTAGTAACCGCAGGTCTAATCGCAGATGGAACAACAATTATCAATAATGCAGATTATATATTAAGAGGTTATGAGAGAATTATCAACAAACTTTCAAAAGTTGGTGCTAATATTAAGATAGTTGAAATATAATGTAAAGAGAAATCTTTACATTTTTATTTGCGGAGGAACCATGAAAAGAAGATATAAGTTAATTATTATCATAAGTATTGGCATTATCTTAACAATTATTATTAATAGTTTAAAAGTAACATCAAAAACATCAATAGTGGCACTCGGAGATGGCTTTAGTGAAGGTATGACTCCATATAATGTCGCAGGTATGAGTTATAATGATTATCTAAAAGAATTATATCTTAGGGATAATAACTTAGATGATTATAACCATGAATTTACCGAAGAACATTTAACTATTCATATGTTAAATGAAATAATATCTAATAATAAAAAAGGTAAATTAACTGGTTTACCTATAAAACAAGTACTTGCTAAAGCAGATTTAATAACTATATCAATTGGTTTAAATGAATTTGCAGAAAAATCTATATTAGAAAAAATAAATAAAGACATGATAGATTCTTACATAGATGAAATAAATATTCTATTTTCATCTATCAGAGAATTCTATCAAAAAGATATAATCTTTATTGGGTTATACCCAGCTGTCAACTTTAAAAAAAGTGACGTTGTGGAAGTAAATTCTAAATTAAAATTATTATGTGGTAAATATAATATAAATTTTCTAGATATCTTAGCTTTATCACTAAAAAAAGACTATTACCTAGAAGATAATAGTTATTACTTGAATTATAAAGCTCATGAACAAATAGCTAATTTAATTTATGATATGTATAAAAAATAATTACAAATTTTATTTCATATGATATAATTTAATCATACTATAATAAAATAATGTTAATAAGTTTGTTATAAACAATATTTGTAATGGTATTAGTGATTGGAATAACAAAATCATTTATGAAACCAATTGAACAAGGAGGAAACATAACTGAAGTAAGTTTAAATAGTTGTGCTAAAATAAAATTTACTAGTACAAGTAATGTTAATTTATCTAGTAGTTATCCGATGTCAAGAAACCGTGGACTTCAACAAACACCATATAAATTTACAGTAACTAGTTATTGTGATTCATATGTAGGTTTTAATTTATATATAGCAACATTAAGTACAAATACAATAGATGCAAAATATATAAGATATATATTAACTGAAACAGGTACAAAGAATGTAATACAAGAAGAAATTTTGTCATCTGCAAAAATCTGCAGATGACAGATTTTACTGATATAAAAAAAACAACATAAAAATCTTATAGACTAAGGGCTGGATTAATATATAAAATAGGAATAATTGTAAAGATCAGGAAGTTCAATATATTTTATGGTAATAGTAATATTTTTTCTTGATAATATTTCATCTCAAAAAAAAGTTTAAAAACTATTGCAAAGGAAAAAAATAAATGGTAAAATTTTATCTAGAATAGAGGTTTCAAGAATAGAAGGGAAGTCTTTTTAAATGGAAAAGAAAAAAATTTTTATGATTTTAATTTCATTTTTAACATTGAGTATCTTAAGCAATGCATATTTTATGTATAATAATTATTATTTAAAAAAAGAAGTACTAAGTTACAAAGAAAATATAAAGATTAATAAAAATAACAAGCTTAGTATGATGCTTGAAACTGATATGAATTCTAAAACATATATACAATCAACAGATAATAAATGGCCAACAGATGGCTATGTATTTAATGAACAAATGAGTAAATGTGAACAAGGAAGTATATTAAAATGGGATGATGCAAATAAAAAGGTAATAATGGAAGGAAATGTATCTGATAAATGTTATGTATTTTTTGATAAATATAACCCAATTAAAATAAATAGTTATACAATTACCCCTAATGGAAAGAAAATAACAATAAGCATTAGTGCAACAAGTGGAACAGGAACTATTACTAAATATTTTTATTCAAAAGATGATGGAGCATCTTATGTAGAAAGTACAAGTAATACATATACATTTACAAATTTAGCAAAAGGTACATATAAAATAAAAGCTTATGTATTGGATTCCAACAACAAAATAAGTGAATTTATAACTAAGAATATAGAAATAACTAGTATGAATTTAAGTGAATATGTTATGTCTCAATATACAGGAACCCAAGGGGAAAATAATATTTATTATCATGATGCAAATCTTACAAATGGAGCAGGAGATAATTCATATCGTTATTCTAGTAAATCTGCTAAAAATTATGTATGTTTTGGAACTGATGATACAACGTGTCCAAAAGATAATTTATATAGAATTATTGGTTTATTCGGAAGTAATATAAAATTAGTTAAAAATGATTATGCCGGAAGTGATTTGCTTGGAACGAATGTTAATTATGGGGGGCAAGCAACAACTGAAGAACAAGTAGATTATATGGGCAGTAAAAAACCTTTGGAAAAATACAGCTTTGGTTCTAATAATACTTGGTCATCATCAAAACTAAATACAATTAATCTAAATACAAACTTCATTAATAATATTGGAAATAAATGGTCTAATATGATTATAAGTGCTGTATGGAAAGTAGGCGGTAATACTTCAACCAATATTTTAAATAATTCGGTAAGAACAGTATTTACTAATGAAATTAATAATCCTGTCAATAATACTTATACAGCTAAAATTGGTCTTATGTATGTTAGTGATTATGGTTATGCTAGTGTTGCTTCTAGATGGACAACAATGATGGAAGAATCCAGTTCCGGTCATGCTAATATCGATAATTATTTATTCTTAAGATTTAATGACTGGACTATTACTCCAAATTCTGGTAACTCTAACAATGTATATTCCATTGAAAGTGAAGGCATTGTGACAACTGCTAGTGTAAATGCGGCATATGGAATTAGACCTGCATTTTATTTAAAAGATTCAGTTATGTATGTAAGTGGAACAGGAACAATTTCAGACCCAATTAGAGTAAATTGAGGCACAATAAGAAAAGAAAATAATAACTTACATAATTTTAAAAACACTAAAGTTATTAAAAATTATGTAGAAATTATAGAAGATAATGGCGGAGAGTATCAAACATCAACATAAAGTCATGTAAAATTAATAAAAAGTGTTAAAAGTAACTTGCTTATTATATAAAATATGGTATAATAGGTTAGAAAAACGAATTACTATGCCATGGATATGGTATGGCGGAAGGAGAGAATATATGAAAGCAAATATCCATCCAGAAGTTAAAGATGCTACTGTAACTTGTGCTTGTGGTGCTACATTCAAAACTAAATCAGTTAAAGAAAAAATTGATGTAGAAATTTGTAGTGAATGTCATCCATTCTATACAGGAACACAAGGAAAAGCTAAGAAGACTGGAAATATTGAAAAATTCAATAAAAAATTTGGTTTAGATAAAGAACAAAATTAGTAGTTTGTTCTTTTCTTTTGTCAATAAGTCTATGATTAAATGGACAACAAAGATAAACTTTAGTATAATAAATTAAGGGAGATGATTACAATAAAAATATTTTTGGGCTATGACCACCAAGGGGTTAAATGTAAAGATGACATTATTAATTATTTAAATGAATACGGCTATGAAGTTAAAACCCCAGATATTCAAAATAATGATCAAGATGACTATCCAGACTTTGCTATATGGGTATGCCAAAATGTTTTAAAAGAACATGCTTTAGGAATTTTAGTATGTGGTTCGGGAATAGGAATGTCTATCGCAGCTAATAAAGTGCGAGGTATTAGATGTGCCAGAGTAACAGATGGAAATGACGCATTTTCAGCAAAAAATCATAATGGTGCCAATGTAATTGCATTTAGTGTTAATTTAGATACTGAAAAAATACATAACATTATAGACAACTTTATAATGACTAAAGAACCAAGTGAAGAAAGACATTTAAGAAGAATAGAAAAAATAAATAAAATAGAAAGTGAAAATTATGATTGTTAAGTTATTATTATATATCTTTTTTACCTTTATAAGTGCCTTTGGATTATCAGGTATAAATTATAACGGAATTATTAAAAGTGGAAAAAGCCTTGAGGCTAAGGTACTTGTCATGGTATTAAGTTTTTCATTTGGATACTTATTAACAAATTTTGTGCTAGATTTTATAAATATGTAATATGATTAAATGAGGCAAAATATGAAAAATAAAATTCTATTATTAATAGTAGTAGTTTTATCATTTATAGCAGTAAGCAGTTCTAAAAAAGAATCTGCTTTTTTTAATAATGAAGCCAAAGAAAATACCAATAGTAATCAAAATAATCAAGAAAATATAAAATTAGCAATTAAAGATGCTACCACTGGAAATATAACAAATATAGATCTAGAAGAATATATTATCGGTGTTGTTGCCGGAGAAATGCCAGCTTCATTTGAAATAGAAGCGTTAAAAGCACAAGCAATAGCATCTAGAACATATGCAATATATAAAATGAAGATCTCAAAAGGAACTTATGACTTAGTAACAGATAAATCTAATCAAGTATATATAACAAAAGATGCAATGCAAGAAAACTGGCAAAGTAATTATGAATATTACTTTAATAAAATAAAAGATGCAGTTAATGAAACTAAAGGTTTAATAATGACTTATGAAGGAAATGTAATAATTAGTATGTATTTTGCTAAATCTAATGGTAAAACAGAAGATTCGCAATATGTCTTTGGTTCTAATAAAGAATATTTAAAAAGTGTCGATTCACCAGAAGAAAATATTGTAAATAGTATTACAATAAATAAAAGTGAATTTTGTAATAAATTAAATATAGAATGTGATAACATAATTATCAAAGATATTTCAAAATCCCAATCAGGTAGAATAAATTTTATTACAATAAATGATAAAGTATTTAAAGGAACCGAAGTAAGAACACTACTTAATCTTAAATCAACAGACTTTGAAATAAAAGTAAATGATTCGATAGAAATAACCACAAAAGGATATGGGCATGGCGTAGGAATGAGTCAATACGGAGCAAATGAATTAGCTAAAAATGGTTATAAATATGATGAAATATTAAAACATTATTATCAAAATGTAAATGTTGAACAAATTAGTGTATAAAAAATGTTAATTATTCCCATACTTTAATTAGGATGGTGAATTAATGAAAACAAAAAAACTCAAGAACTATGTATTACCAACTATTTATGTAATGGTTATTGGTGTATTATTTATAAGTATTTCCTTTCTAGGAAATGTCTTACAAAATAAAATTGAATATGGCAACATGGCAGTCAGTGCTCTAAAGGATAATGTTACACCAGTAATTAAGAATAATGATGTCTATGAAAGTAAAATAGAACGTCCATATGTAAGTAGTAATGTTGCAATAAGTAAGTCATTTTATGATATGTCAGATGATGATACAAAACAACAAAATTCTCTAGTTTACTATGAAAACACATATTTACAAAATAGTGGTGTCTTATATTCGTCAACGTCCGTCTTTGATGTAGTAAGTGCATTTGATGGTACAGTAACAAACGTTTCCAAAGATGAAATATTAGGAAATTATGTAGAAATAACTCATAATCCAAATTTAAAAACAATTTACTATAGTTTGGGTGAAGTTACAGTAAAAAAAGATGACACAGTTGTAAGCGGAGATGTCCTAGGTAAAAGTGGAGATAATAGCTTAAATGGTGAATCAGAAAATTGTCTATTATTTGAAGTTTA
>OJAW01001488.1_pt1 | contig 13408 bp, 15 predicted proteins | sample 1589151 | NCBI WGS metagenome assembly OJAW01 (sample SAMN03283290) | human gut metagenome | biome: human-associated habitat; material: feces | host: Homo sapiens | place: Peru | collected 2012 | reverse complement strand
TTAATTTTTTTGAATAATCAGTTATAATTTCGTCAATTAATTTAATCATACTAATAAACCTCCCAAATAAATTTAATCAACATTTTATCATTTTTCCAAAAATTGTCAATAGTTTTTTGAAAAAATGTTAATCTTTTGTGAAAAATTCTTCTTGTATGTTTTCTTGTATGTCAAAATAATATAAACTAAAAATTAAGCATTACTATATTAGGGAAAAATATTAATAATATTCCCATAATAACTAATATAAAACCACCAATTATTTTAGATATCTTACCATATTTAGTGGATATACCAGTTAATTTTAAAGTAATCATTGCTATAGTAAATACTATAATATCATCTAATAAAAAGAATAATATATATATTAATAAGTAAATTAATTCTATTGTTTTTGGTAAATTATTCATTGATAATATTGAAGTAAAAACAAGTGGTAAACCTGCAGAACAAGCAAGTTCAATAATATTTACACTTATTGCTAAAGTTATTACTCCGATTAATGCAAGAAATAAATTCTTTTCTTTAGTAAATTTCTTTATCTTATCAAATATTTTATTTCTTTTCTTATCATTAACGACATTACATCCTTCTTCTTTTTCCTTAAATTCTGTAATTAAATTATATATTCCTCCGATAACAGCAACTAAACCTATCGTATTTCTTATCCAATTAACATTAACTAAAACTGAAGAAGCATCTAACCAAACTAACATAAGTAAAAAATACACTAATGCTGAGGTAAATAAAAAACTAAAACCAAGAATTAGCATTTTTTTCTTATCATTTATGCCTATTAGCATACTAATTAAAAACAATAATACCCACATAGCACAAGGATTAAATCCATCAATTAAACCAATTACTACTGCAATTAAAGGCAAAGTTAAATTTTTAGTATTTATGTTTCCAAGTAATGGTAAATTAAAAGTATAATTACCATATTCATCAATATATTTTTCGATAGTTATATCAGTTTTTTCTTTAAAAGTAGGAATTTCAACTTCGAGTATTTTATTTTCATTTAAGTATTCCCCTACTACATCTTTATATCCATACTTACTATAATATTCAATTGCCCCACTAAAAACTCTTTTTGTATTTTCCTCACTAAAACCATTAAAATATTTTTCTCCAATAATAGTAAATGGTGTTCCTCCAACTCTTGCATCTAGTAAACGAGTTATTTCTCCTAATAAATTACCATTATTATTTTCACTAAGTTCAAATTTATATATTTTAATGTTATCATATTTTTTTTCTAATTCATTTAATAGTTTTATTTCTTTTTTGCAATGAATACAGCTATTGGAATGAAATAAATATATATTTACAATACTATCTTCCTTGGCAAAAACATTAGGGATAAACATTAAAAACAATACTATTACATATAATAACTTCTTCATCTATTCAAAAACCTTTCTATTTCTTTATCAGAGTGTTCTCCGACTAATCTATCTATTTCTTTATCTTCTTCTAATATCATCACAGGTAAAATACTACCAACATTATACTTTTTTACTTCTTCACTATCAATATCATAGTCATACTCTATAACTTGTATATTTAATTTATTAGCAATTTTATTAACTTTTGAATTCATAATTAAACAAGCAGGACACCATACTGCTCCAATTTTTATTAATCTCATTTTAATTCCAACTTTCTATAACATTTATCAAAAACTTCTAAAAACTTATCTACTTCTTCCATAGTTGTTAAATAAGAAAGACTAACTCTTAAAGTTTGATACGATAAATCTCTATCTTTAGTTAGTGCGTATACTGAATTAGACATACTATCAGCACTAGAACAAGCACTTTTAGTAGATATATAAATATCATATTCTTCTAAAGCGTGAATAAATGTTTCAGGTTTAATTTTCATCAAACTAAAATTAATTGTATGAGGTATTGAATTTTCTGTACTATTTATATGAACTAAAGGATAAGTAGATAATTTATCTTTTATTTTTTTACTTAATACTTCGACGTATTTATAGTTTTCTTTGATGTTTGGTAATATTTTTTCTAAGGCTTTCATAAGAGAAACAATCAAAGGAAGTGCTGGAGTACCACTGCGAAAACTAGTTGTAGATTTTCCTCCGTGAATTAAAGGGTCAATAACTATTTTTTCTTTTTTTATAAGCATTCCAATTCCTTTTAGCCCATAGAATTTATGTGCTGATATACTTGCTAAATCGATATTAGAAAAATCAATATCAATCTTACCTATTCCTTGCGTACAATCAACGTGAAATATACATTTAGGATAATCTTTTAATATTTCTCCGATTTCATTAATAGGTTGTTTTAATCCAATTTCACTATCTACAGCACAAATACTAACTAATATAGTATCATCTCTAAGTAGGCTTTTTAAATTATCAATATCAACTTGTCCGTCATCTTTAATTTTAACAAAATCAACTTCAAAACCTTGTGAAGTTAAATAATTAAGAGGCCCAATAATACTAGAATGTTCTAAGAAAGTAGTAATAATATGTTTACCTCTATTCTTATATCTATTACATACTCCCTTAATTGCCATATTATTTGATTCACTAGCACCTGAAGTATATATGATTTCACTTTCTTTAACTTTTAACATCTTTGCTATTTTTTTTGTTGCATAATTTTCTAATTCTTTAGATTTTACTCCAAGACTATGTAATGAATTAGAGTTTCCAGGATATTCTAAACAAACTTTATTGAAAACTTCTAAAACATCTTTATCTACTGGAGTAGTTGCAGAATAATCTAAATATACCATATAATCACCTTCGTTAGTAATTTTATCATAATAATTAAAAAAAATAAATATCACTTTACTAAACTTTGAGTTTAGTTATAAATAATTCGTTTTTTCTAGATTATAAATAATTGATATGATATAATTAAATATATGAAAGGAAGATTATATGAAAGCATTTAGAAAAGCAATATTATTAATACACGGGTTTGCTGGTGGTTCTTATGACTATAATACTTTAGCAAATGATTTAGAATTATATTCTGATTTTGATGTATTTACTTTTACTTTACCAGGACATGATAAAACAAGAATAACACATGTAACTAAGGAAGATTGGATAAATTCAGCAGAAAAGCAAGTTGATAAATTAATTAAAAATGGATATAAAAGAATCTATGTAATTGGGCACTCTATGGGAGGAGTTATTGCTTGTCATGTTGCTAAAAAATACCCACAAGTAAAAAAATTAATTTTAGCATCTCCAGCATTTAGATATTTTACTTTTAAAGATGATAAATTAGATATTTTAGCCAGTTTAAAACAAACTCCATCACTATTTAAAGATTATAAACCAGATGATGTATTATCTAGAATACTTAAATTACCAATTCATACAACAATGGAATTTATGAATTTAGTAAAAGAACATTCAAATGATGTAAAAGATATTTATTGTCCTATATTATTACTATGGGGAACACACGATAAAATTGTACCAATAGATAGTATAATGCATGTTTATAATAAGGCAAAATCAGATTCTATTACTTTATATGAAATAGAAGGCGTTACTCACGATACATTTAGAAATGAAAGATATGATGAAGTGTTAGAAATAATAACTAAATTTTTAAGAAATGTTAATTTATCTGGTAAGGAAACAAATAAAATATAACTAAGATATTCTTAGTTTTTTCTTTAAAAAAAGGCATTATTCTTGACTAGTTCAATTCTATGCCTTCATTTATTCTTATTTCTGATACTTCTTCAGTTACATTTAAAAATAACTTTAATTTAATCTTAGTTAACATATTATCTTTTGATATAACACTAACTGAATCAATACTTTCTATTTTTTTATTCGAAGCAAGTAGTCTACTTTCTGATAATTCTATCGCTTTATTTATTACTTCATCTTCAGTATATATTTCATCAATTATATTTAATTCATATTGTTTTTCTTTAATAAAACTAATTGGTAATAGACTGTTATAAAGTAATACTTTTTGTTTAGAATTAAAACTACTAAACTTATTAAAATTAAATAAACCTATCCTTTTATTTATAAAATTAATATAATATACTTCTTTATTTTTACCAGTTAATTTTTCTTCTTTATAATGATAAGGGTATTCTACTTCGACTGTATACCAAACGTTAGCGTATACTAGTCCACTAGCACTATTAGTTATTTGTTCTCCATTAGGTTTAGTTATTGTACCACTTATTACAGTTTCTCCTTCTTTTACAAAGGTATTTAATTCTTTTACTTTTTCTCCTGAGGAAGATATTATTTTTTTTAGTACCCCACTTTTTCTCATTACTATATCTTGATTTTTATTAGAGTTATCTCTATTTATTATTTTTCTTTCCTCAACTCTTACTATATATTTGGTACCTGATACTTCGATTTCTAACCATTCTAGTTTGTCTTTATTATCATTTAATATTTTCTTTTTTATTTTTTCTAAATCATTATATGATTTTTTTAAACTATATTTTTTGATATCATTTTTATATAATTCATTTTCTAATAATTTAATTATTTCTTTATTGGTATGAATTATTTCAATATTAAATATAAATTTAGATAGAAATATTATTAATGATATTCCTATTATGGTTGTAATAATTAATACGTGATTTTGTTTAATTTTATCTTTTAATTTTAACTTACCATATTTATCTATAATTTTTATTTTATAGATAGTGTTTCTAGTTTTTAATTTTTTATAATCATTATATCTAATTATTAATTCTACTTTGTTATAATCTAAATATTTTAAATTAATTATTTCTATATTATTTTTTATTATCCTTTTGATATAATTATTAATATTTTTTCCTTCGACTAGAATTTTAATGTTATTATCAAATCTATTTAAGAAAGTATTTTTCATAGTTCCCCTTTTAAATTTATATTAGTAATAATACCTGTAATTAATATTTCATCATTTAACATTTTATTTACTACAAGATTTTTACCTATTATATCAGTTATTCCTTTGCTATGCCCTACACTTATTTTAGTAGCATTAAAATCTAATATTTTATTATAATTTATAATATTTACCATATTGTTTTTTATTATTATTTTATATTCAGATTCATTTATATAGTTATTCATTCTATCTAATAATTTCATAATATCCCCATTTAATTATATGACTAGATATTAGATTTATTAATTAATATTATTTCTTAATTTATATATAGCATAAATATTTATAATAGTTAGTATTGCAATTAATATATCTATTAAATTCCATAAGATATTTGCTCTTAGTATTCCTCCGATAAATACTAGGATAAGTGTTATTATTTTAAAGATAATTATTTTAGTTTTAGATACTTTCTTATAAATAAAATCCAATGCTAATTCTCCAAAACAATATCCTGAAACAATAGTAGAAAAAGCAAATAAGATAGTTATTAAAACAAATAGTATTGTTCCAATATTTCCTAAGTGATAAATAAAAGATTCAATTACATATTCTATTCCATTAAAATCAAGATAATTTGCTATACTTGCTTTTGAAGTTAATATTATTAATGCTGTTATGGTACAAATTACAAGTGATGTAAAATAAATACTAAATAGTTGAACGAAACCTTGATTTTCTTTAGTATCATTAGTAAGGGAAGCAGATATGGCACTTGTACCAAGTCCTACTTCAGTAGCAAATAATCCTCTTTGTACTCCGATAATTATTGTTGTTATTATTCCTCCGGTAATACTTTTTAAGTTAAATGCTTCTTTTAAAATATTTAATAAGATACTAGGAATTATATTTATATTAGTAATTATGATATAGATACCTAAAATTATATAAATTATTCCCATTATTGGAACAATTAATGAAGAAAATACAGCGATATTTTTTATTCCTTTGAAAATTATTAAACCAGTTATTAATACTAGGATAGTTAAAACAATATATTTGTCTATATTAAAGATATAATTTAATGATTTAATAATAGTATTTGATTGTATTGTTATAAAACCTAGAATATAAGAAATAATTATTAATAGTGAATATAGATATGCTAGGGTTTTACCGTTAGATATTTTTTTTATATAAAATGATGGTCCTCCGATTAATTCATTATTTTTTTTAGTTTGATATTTAATTCCAAGGTATCCTTCGATATAAGCAATTACGGCAGTTATTATTGTTATTACCCACATCCAAAATATAGTACCAGCACCTCCGATAAAAATAGATAAGGCAATTCCTGATAGAGAACCTACGCCAATTTTTGCTGCTAGATTTATTGATAATGATTCAAAGGTAGAAATATTACCTTTATTTTTAGTAAATAATGAAGTAAATATTTTTTTGAAATTAAACTGAATAAACTTTAGTTTTATAGAAAAATATATTCCAGTTAATACTAACAAAATAGTTACAATACTCCAAAGAATACTTTTTATATAATTAAAATATGTAATACTACAGATAGATAATATTAATTCTAATAAGATTATTAATATTAAAAATAAACTAATTATTTTTTCTTTCATAGTAAATTATATTTAAAATACATAAAAAAATTAACTAATTAGGTAATAGTTGTGTATTTTTAGTGAAATTACTCATATCTTATATTGAATATAAATAAAGGGGTGGATTATATGTGTAATAACGAAATGAATACTTGCGAAAATTGTATCTGTGATATTCTTAAGGTTATTTTGTTACTTCAACAAAGTGTTTGTCAAAATGATAGTTGCTTGGAAACCTGTGATAGAGGTTATTTAGGTCAATCTTGTTCTACATTTTGTAATACTAGACCAATAGTTCTTTATACTTGTTCTTCTGGAAGTACACCTTTAGCAATGCCAATATCTAGAGATACTACAGAAACACAAACTTCAACGGTATTCAGATTAGAAAAATTAGATGATTGCTGTGCTACTTGTAGAGTTTTAGCACCAAATACTGATGCATCAGCAACATTTCCTTATATTGCAACAAATTCGTTCTTTACCATCAATTTAAATTGTGTATGCATTTTAAGATGTCTTGAAGATACATTCGTTGATACAATATAAAATAAAAATAGGTGTCAATACCTATTTTTTTTGATTTAAATAATTAATTATACTTGCTACATAAATACAAGCAGTTTCTACTCTTAAAACTAAATTTCCAAATGATACTAAATTAAAATTATTTTCACTTAAATATTTTTCTTCTTTGGGACTAATTCCACCTTCTGGACCAATAACTAATAATATAGAATTATAGTCTTGTTCTAAATAAGAGTTAATTAAGTTATCTTTTTCACTAACAGAACATACTAATTTCATATCCACAGAAATATTTACTAAATCTTTTAAATTCATTATTTCGGTTACTGTTGGTACTTCGTATCTTTTTGACTGTTCGCTTGCTTCTTTACAAATCATATTCCAACGAAGTAATTTTTTTTCTTCTTTTTTGTTATCTAATTTAACAATACTGCGTTCCATATTTACAGGAATTATTTTAGTTACACCAAGTTCAGTTAGTTTTTGTAATATTAAGTCCATTTTTTGTTCTTTGACTAATCCTAAAGCCACTATTACTTCTTTTTCTATGTTGTTTCCTTCGGTTACTTCTTCGATTTTCAAAGTCATATTATCAATGTTTTCTATGGTACAAATATGCAATTGTTTATTATGTACTACTTCAATTTTATCTTGATTTTTCATACGCATTACATTTTTAATATGATGTATATCTGTGTCATATAATATAAAATTATTGTTTTCTTTATCTTTAGCAAAATATCTTTGCATTATATCCTCCTTTATCACATAATTATCTTTGTTTTTTACTTCCAGTATTCATTTTATATTCATATAATGTTTCTAATAATTGTTGTTGATAATTAAATATTTCTTTTTTATATTGTTCTAAGTTAATTGGAGTAACAGGTTTACCACTTTCTAAATCATTTAAAAATTTTTGATTAATTAATGCTTGTTCTTCTAAAATACTACTTAACTTATCGTTCATAATAGTCATTAATTCTTTTCTTGTAGTAATATTTAAAGTTTTTCCATTGTTTGCTAATGCTTTTATATCTTCTTCAGTTAATGGATAGTTTCTATTTATAAAATTATGAAGAAATTTACTTAAATCTAAATAATAATCTGCTATTCCTAACTTTTCCATTTCTTCAATACTCTTCTTTTCCATTTATACCACCAAACTAATTATAACAAATATTTTATTATCAGTCTATTAATTTAAGAAAAAAATGGACTTAAATCAAAAGTTGGATAGTTTAAATGATTTTAAATAGAAACCTTGTTTCTTATATTCAAGAAACAAGGTTCTTATCAACTAAATAGTCATTTAATATTATCCCTAAGAAATTTTTTAAATTTCTTAATAAATGAAGTATTATCAAGTTCGGTATCTTGTAATTGTTCGAATAATTTTCTTTGTTCTCTATTAATTTTTTCAGGAATAATTACTTTAGTAATAACATACATATCCCCTTTTCTTTTAGAGTTAACATTTTCTATACCTTTAGAACGTAATCTTAATTTATCTCCATTTTGTGTTCCTTCAGGAATTGTTAAAAATACATTACCATATAAAGTTGGTATTTCTTTTTTACATCCTAAAACAGCATCAGTAATAGTAAGTGGAACTTCTAAATATATATCATCATCTACTCTTTTATAGTATTCGTGATCTCTTACCGTAAATTCAATATATAAATCACCGTTTCTTCCACCATTTTGTCCTACTTCACCTTTTCCTTGAAGTCTTAATCTATTATCTGTATCTATTCCAGCAGGTACTGTTACAGTAATTGTTTTATTATTTTTAACTTTACCAGTACCACGGCATTTAGTACATTTCTTTTCAAAAGAATTTCCTGTTCCATTACAATAAGGACAAGTTGTTTTACTTAAGAAACTACCAAACATAGTTCTTTGTTCTGAAGTTATTACACCAGAACCGTGACAATTACTACAAGTAGTTTTATTAAAACCACCATCACCATTACATTCATCGCAATCTTCGACTACATCAACATTTATATCTTTTTTACAACCAAATGCAGCTTCTTCAAAATCAATAGTCATTCTATATAAAATATCATTTCCTCTAGTTGCTCTATTTGATTTTCTTCTTGAACCACTAGAAAATCCCATTCCACCAAGAATATCTTCGAAGATATCAGACATATCAGACATATTACCAAAATCAAAACCTTCAAAGCCTGAAAAACCGCCTTGATTATTTGAAAATGCATTATGTCCAAATTGATCATATTGTTTTCTTTTATTAGCATCTGATAATACGGCATATGCTTCTTGTGCTTCTTTAAATTTTTCAGCAGCATTTTCTTCTTTAGATACATCTGGATGATATTTCTTTGCTAATTTTCTAAAAGCACTTTTTATTTCTTCTTCAGTAGCATTTTTATCTACACCAAGCACTTCATAATAATCTCTTTTATTCATACTTCGTACATCCTTTCGTTTATTTTTCTAGAAAGAAGTTCTAGTTTCCTAGAACTTTTTTCTATTTTTCTTCGAATTCTGCATCTACAGCGTCATCATCAGATTTTTTATTTTCTTTTTCTGAAGAAGTTTCATTAGTATCAGTATTTTGTCCTTGTTTTGCTGCTTCTTCATATACTTTAGTTGCTAATTCATTTGCTTTAGTTAATAATTCATCTTTTGCTTTCTTGATTTCTTCGATATTGTTTCCTTCTAGTGCTTTTTTAGTTTTGTCTATTAATTTTTCTGTTTCAGATTTTTCACTATCAGTAATTTTATCTCCAAGATCTTTAATTGCTTTTTCAGTCATTAATACAACTTGTTCTGCATCATTTTTAGCATCTGCTTCTTCTTTCTTTTTAGCATCTGCTTCTTTATTTGCTTCTGCTTCTTTCATCATCTTATCTATTTCTTCATCTGTTAGCGTATTTGTTGCAGTAATTGTAATTGATTGTTCTTTGTTTGTTCCTAAATCTTTTGCTTTTACATTAACAATACCATTAGCATCTATATCAAATGTAACTTCAATTTGTGGTACTCCTCTAGGTGCTGGTGGAATATTTGCAAGTTGGAATCTTCCTAAAGTCTTATTATCTGCAGCCATTGGTCTTTCACCTTGTAATACGTGAATGTCAACAGCAGGTTGATTATCTGCTGCAGTTGAGAATACTTGACTCTTGCTTGCTGGGATAGTAGTATTTCTTTCAATTAATACAGTCATTACACCACCAAGTGTTTCAATACCAAGTGATAATGGTGTTACATCTAGTAATACGATATCATTTACTTCACCAGTTAATACACCACCTTGAATTGCAGCACCCATTGCTACTACTTCATCAGGATTTACTCCTTTATGTGGTTCTTGACCTAATTCTTTCTTAATTAATTCTTGTACGCAAGGAATACGAGTTGAACCTCCAACTAAAATTACTTTATCTAAATCACTTGCTTTTAATTTAGCATCTTTCATTGCTTTTCTTACTGGTTCTAATGTTGATTCAACTAAATCTCTAATTAAATCTTCAAATTTTGCTCTTGTTAATGTAGTTTCTAAATGTAATGGTCCATCTTCACCTTGAGATATGAATGGTAATGAAATTTGAGTGGTTGTTACTCCTGATAAATCTTTCTTTGCTTTTTCAGCAGCATCTTTTAATCTTTGCATTGCCATTTTATCTTTACTTAAATCAATACCATTTTCTTTCTTGAATTGATCTTTTAAGTATTCTACAATTCTTTCATCGAAGTCATCACCACCAAGTTTATTATTACCAGCAGTTGCTTTTACTTCGAATACTCCATCTCCTAGTTCTAGAATAGATACATCGAATGTTCCACCACCAAGGTCATAAACTAAAATTGTTTGTGTTTTATCTTGTTTATCTAAACCATATGCTAATGCTGCAGCGGTTGGTTCATTAATTATTCTTTCTACTTCAAGTCCAGCGATTTTACCAGCATTCTTAGTTGCTTGTCTTTGAGCGTCATTAAAGTATGCAGGAACTGTAATAACTGCTTTTGTTACTTTTTCTCCTAAATAACTTTCAGCATAATCTTTCATATAAGATAGTATCATTGCAGATATTTCTTCAGGTGTATATTCTTTACCTGCTGCTTCTACTTTTTTATCACTACCCATTAATCTCTTTATTGAACTAATTGTATCCTTATTAGTTACCATTTGTCTTTTAGCGGCATCCCCAACGATTCTTTCACCATTTTTAAATGCTACTACTGATGGAGTTGTTCTTCCACCTTCTGGATTAGGGATAACTTTTGCTTCCCCTGCTTCCAAAACTGATACACAACTATTTGTTGTACCTAAGTCAATACCTATAATTTTACTCATATTTATCATTCTCCTTTTCTTTCATTTTCTCTTCGTGTAATCATATCACGTTTAACTTTCTTTTTAACATAAGTTTGTTGTTCTTGATTTAGCATTCTAAATTCATTAATATCAATATTTTCTATATAATCAAATATTTCTTCATAAGTTTTGCCATTACTTATTTGTTCGATTACTTTCATATACATTGCTAGTTGACACTCTGAAACTCCTTGTTCCCTAGAAAATCTTATATCTTCGATAGTTGGTGTATAATCTTTATAATCGCTCATACTAAGCACTATGGAATATAGTAAGGATTTATTTCTTATCTTTTCATTATTATTCATTACTCACTTACCTTTACCATACTTGGTCTAATTACTTTATCTTTGTATGTATATCCTTTTTGAAGAACTTCAATTACTATTCCGGAATTTACACCCTCAACTTTATCAGTTAATATTGCCTGATGATAAGTAGGGTCAAATTCTTTGTTTAAACAAACTATTTCTTTTACTTCAAATTTTTCTAGTAAGTTTTTAATTTGAACGTATATCATTTTAAAACCTTCTAGGAATTTTGAAACTTCATCTTCTAAATTATCATCATCCATATTTATTGCTCTTTCAATATTATCTAGTATTGGTAAGAAACCTACTATTATATCTTCTTCAGCATATTTTAATAGTCTACTTGTTTCTTCTTCTTTTCTTCTTTTAAAATTAATTAATTCTGCTTGATTCCTAAGAAGAGCATCTTCTAATTTTTTTATTTTTTCTTCTTGTTCATTATTATTTACACATTCACAATTATCATTACATTTTTCTTCTTCAGTACAATTACATTCTCCATTCCAATCTTTTTCCTCTACATTGTAGTATACTTCATATAATTTTTTCTTCACTTTTAAAATATACAATTTATTTTTATCATAATTTACTTTTTCTGCTATGTCTATAATATTATTGTAAAAATCCACTGTTTCTTTCATAAAATTAATTTTATTTTTTTCAATTGATATCATAAATAAATTATCAAAATTTTTATCAATTTTTTTAATTTCTTCTTGATTAATATTTTCTTTTGTACTTATATCATTTTCTACTACAGCCCACGATGTGTATAAATTTTCTATTTCAATTTTTATTTTTTCCCAATCCTCATCTTTTACAGAATTATCTCCACTATATTGCATAGACATTATTGTTATTTCTTCACCTTTTTTATTTGACGATGATTGCTTGTTTTGTCCTTCTTGGCTAGGCTCTGAATCTCCTTCACTTTGTTTTGATAATTCATCTGAACCATCTTGGCTTTTTTCACTTGAACTATCTTGACTATTTTTACCTGAGCTTTCTTGACTGTTCTCACTAGAGCTATTGCTTTCATTATTATTTTCATCTGTTGATTTTATACTTGTTTTTTCCTCTTCTATTTCATATCTAGTCTCCATATTTCCTGTAACTATGTCTATGAATTTTGAAATTTCTTTATCTAAAAATTTAATTTCAATTGCTATTTTATCATCAATTGTTTGATTTTGCTCATTTTTTCTTTTACATCCACTAAAACATAAAATTATTGCCATTATTATAATTAGGCCATATAATATTTTTCTTTTAATTTTTATCACCTCTTCGTTTATTATATATTTATTTTTTCACAAAAATTGGATTTTATTCTTTTGAATATATAATAAAAAAAAACAAATACTAAAATTAAATATTTTAGGAGATTTTTATGGATACAATAGTTAGGCTTTATAGTACAAATTTAAATGAACTTAATAATTTTTTGAATGATTTTTTTTCGAGTGATATTTCTTTAAATAATCAATCTAACTGGGAAAAACATTATTCAAATCCAGTTGAACTTGCTGATATTATTGCAGCTCTTATTGATAATAAGGAACTTTATCCTAGTATTAATATGTGGATTAGTATTGATAAAGGTGTTTTTATAAATATAAAAGAAGATAATTATAACGCGTTTATTCAGTATCTTTTTGAAAGATATCCATATTAATTATAAAATTCAAAAAAAGATGTAATCACATTACTGATTACATCTTTATCTTATTTAAAGAA
>OJAW01001485.1_pt1 | contig 13434 bp, 12 predicted proteins | sample 1589151 | NCBI WGS metagenome assembly OJAW01 (sample SAMN03283290) | human gut metagenome | biome: human-associated habitat; material: feces | host: Homo sapiens | place: Peru | collected 2012 | reverse complement strand
GCAACCGCCGTTATTGCTGCCACAGTCGCCGCCGCAGTTGCAGTCGCCTCCACATTCACCACCGCAGCCGCTGCATCCGCCACCGCTCAGATGGTTGATGATGGTCTGTATCTCCTCGTTTGTAGCCTCTCTTGCCTCAACGATAGAGCCTACGAAGTGCAGATCCTTGCCGGCCAGAGGGTGGTTGAGGTCTACTGTCACCTTGTCGTCGCCGATTTCCAGCACCTTGCCGAGGAAACGCTGTCCGTTCTCGTTCTGCAGCGGAATGATGGCATCCTTGTATATATTATCGGTGTCGAGCTTGCCGTCGATGCAGAACATCTCCTTGTCGAGGTTCAACACGCGTTCTGCCTCATGCTCTCCGTATGCCTGCTGCTTGGTGAGCGTGAAGTCGAAGTCGTTCTTCTGCTCGTCGTTGAGAGCCACGATGGTGTTCTCGAAGTCGTCGAGAGCCAGTCCGAATCCGCTCAAGAACTGGAATGGCTTTTCTGCTGTTGCCTCTTCTACCATTGTCTCTGTGCCGTTCTCATTTGTATAAAGCTTGTAAGCTACGGCGAAATACATGTTTTTCTTATTTTCCATTGTCGTTTTCTTTGTAAAGATTGAATTGTTTTGCTATATTATATGCCAGTTTTACAGGTACAGCATTTCCTATTTGTCTCCATTGTTCTTTAAAGTCTCCAACCAGTATATATTCATCAGGAATTGTTTGAATGCGCTTTGCTTCCTCAATTCTCAAAAATCTATTTCGCCAATGGAAAGGACCTTGATTGTTTGAAAAACTTGCCTGCAATGTCCACGAAGGTCTATCTGGACTTAATTTTAAAAGAAATGTCCAATATCTTGATTTCCATTTGAATTTAGGTTCTTTACATCCTCTTTTTTCTGTATAATACAAATAGTTGTCTCCCGGTGGAATATTCACAAACAACTCATAATCCTTAGACCCTGGTCTTTGAAGTTTTTCTTCTTCTGTTATATTATCAAATTCACCAATAGCATCTCTACATGTTACCCAAGGTAATGTACCATCAACTTTTGCATTTTCTGAATGCGTTTCTAATGGAAAAGTAAACTTATCCCCAAAGTCCATCCTTACACCAACACATATAAATCTTTTCCTTGTTTGCGGTATTCCATAGTTTGCACAATTAACTACTTTATAACTGATGTTATATCCTAATTCTTTACTTTTTTCTTTTAAAAATTCAAAAGCTTCCGTATGTGTTTTAAAAGTAAATCCATCAACATTTTCAAAGAAAAACGTTTTAGGTCTAATTTCTTCTATTGCATGAAAATACTCTGGTACTGCAAACCCCGCTTTTTCATCATCAAATCCATCAGCCTTTCCAACTAAATAGTGGCGCGTCTGACTGTATGGAGGACAAGGTGGTCCCCCTATAACACAATCAATCTCTCCATATTTTTTTCTTATCTCACCAAAATTAATTTTTCTTACATCATCGCACACTACTTCATCAGCCATTTTATTTTCTTTTAATGTTTGACATGCAATAGTCCATACATCAGATGCAAAAACTGTATGAAACCCTGCATTTCTAAATCCTATATCAAGACCTCCTGCACCTGAAAAAAGACTAACAACTTTAGGTTTATCCATTATATCCACCTACATAATTCCTCTATTATTTTTTTGGCCAATAATGGCGGTACTGCATTTCCAATTTGCTTTCTCGCAGAACGTTCACTTCCATAGAACACATAATCATCTGGAAAAGTCTGAATAGCAGCACATTCTCTAACTGACAGTCGTCTATTGTTCCAATGAAATGGTCCCTCCCAATGTCCAGGACTTGCAATAATTGTCCACGATGGCTGCAAAGGATGCAATTTTAATAATGAACTCCAATATCTTTTCCCTGCTACAAATACAGGCTCAGGATATCCCGCCTTTTCCGACAAAGCTATATAATTTTTTCCTGGTGGTATACAAGTCAATTCATGTTCCCATTTTCCTTCTGTGCCAACCTGTTCATTTTCATAATATACTGCATCATCAAATTTTCCTATCCAATCAATCACTCTTTCATATGGTAATAATTTTACATTATTTTTTCGAGTTTTCTCATCACCGTGTGTCTGCTCTAGTTCCGCATTTATCTTCTTTTTAGTTGCAATAAAAAAAACTCTCTTTCTCTTTTGTGGAATTCCATAGTCTGCTGCATTAATTTTGAGCATAGAGTAATTATATCCCAATTTCTCCATATTATTTACAATCATATCCACCGCTGGTCTATTAGAAGGATGTAAAATACTCTCTACATTTTCTAACACGAATCCATCAGGCATAATTTCTGAAATCAATCTAAAATATGGTCCTATCATATTTCTAGGATCATCGTTTGCTTTTCTATTTTCATTTTTTACCCAATATCCAGCTTTTGAAAACGGTTGACACGGAGGTCCCCCAACCAATAATAATTTACTTGGATTATTTTTCTTGATTATATCAATATAATCTTTTCCTTTTACATTTGCTATATCTTCACAAAAATGCTCAGTATGTGAAAAAAAAGAATTCTTTCTCAAAGAATTAACACTGTCCTCATAGAAATCCAAACTAGACAGTACCTTCACACCAGCTAGCTGCGTTCCTATATCCAGTCCTCCACATCCCGAAAAAAAACTAATTGCCTGAATATCTGAATTTTTAAATAAATCCATTTTATCGTTACAAGTATATCCCTTATGTATATATGGAATTAAAACATTTCCTTCCTTGTCTACCTCAAATTCTTCTAAAAACGCTTCGAGTTGATGCTTAGTTATATTTTTTAAATTTTCTTTTTTTAAAGTATATATCATTTTTTCGCCAGTCATTATACTTTTCTCCATATTCCACGTTTAGTATTTTTTATTTTGCCTTCTTCTTTTAATTCTGTTCGTATCCACCTCATTCGATAGTTATACTCAGTCCCAACCCCACTTTCATCTTCTTTCAAAAGATAGTCATCTGAAAGTTTAAGTACCTTGGATACCTGTTCATTTATATATTTTGTAGTACACTCACAATTTGCCTTATCTAACACTTTTAAGGTTGCCTCTTTCAATTCATTTTTTGTCGGAGCATAAACAATATTCTCTTTCATAAAATCCTCCATACTATAATGCACTCTTTCCACTTTTAACCCATTCATCTACCTCTGAAAATTTAAATTTCCAAAGTCGTCCTACTTTATGGGCCGGTATATCCGTTTTTTTAATCCAGCTTCTAATCGTATCCTTTGTTACACCTAAGTATTCTGCCGTCTCTTCTAAGCTAGACCATTTTTCATTTATTTCTGACATATTTTTCCTCCGCTTTTATCAAATTAAGCATAGCTACCCTAATTTATCTCATTATAATACATCCTCCTTTATTTCTCAACATAATTTTATCGTTTTAAATATGATTTAGTAGTATTTAATAGCTATTACTTTTCATAATTCCAATCATAAGACTCACAAAATTTTTCTATCTAATACATAACTGGAAGAAACAGAGGAATCATCTCCCTCTGCCCCTATTCCACATCTTATCTTCTGCTTTATCTTTACCAGCATCTCTACCAACACTCTCATCATAAATTCTCTGGAATTCCTCATACATTTCGTCTCCATCCAGCTTTATCCCCAGCCTTTTCATTACATCCGAAAACAACCATATGCTTCCACTTACATCAGCAATATCAAATCCGAATATATCAGCCTTAACAGAATCACTGACATTCTCATAACCACCAAGCTCTGATATTCTCCTGACAATCCAGCCAGCTTTATCCACAGGTTCAGTTTCTCTAATTTCCACAAATTCATTTTTATTTGTTACATCAGTTGTACTTTCGTCCATTCTTATCACATTCACATCATACGAGTTATGAATCTCTGTTATTCCTATGCTATCTAAATCAGTCTGCTCTTTTCTCGCACTATCTGTTTGCTCTTTCTGTCTGCCTATTTCATTCTGATTATTGTTAGGATTCATCACATCAACATTTGCATCATGCTCAACAACTACTGTCATTACTTCCTCAAACACAGCCTCTTCTTCCATCCCCGGTATCTCAACATCCCTGTCAGCAACAATCTCCTCATTCTCCGACACTGCATAATAAGCAGTATACAAATCTTCTTTCACAATGCCATCAGCAAGCTGTATCTGTCTCTTAATATTCCTTTTCTCCTGCTTAAGCTCATCCAGTTCTTCCTGCACTTCCACGTGCCATATCTGATATTCCCGGTACTGCTCTTCATTCTTTATACTGCGTTTCCGACTTGAGCTTTCCCTATATATCTCCTTCTGCCTGTCATCAATCTGCTGGATCTTTTCTTCCTGCTCACCTATGAAATCCACAAGCTCCACAACACTTTTGATGTCATTATTTACAAGCAGCAGATATTCATCCTGTAACCGATGAAACCTCTTCAAATCCTCTGCATACTTTGCTCCACCAACTACAAAACGCTTCTGTTCTACAATCCTTAGCCTGTATAGCTTTGCATAAAATTTCTTCTGATATGGTGACAGCTTCGCTCTATGCAATCCCCTGATATCCGACGAATAAAAGTAAGGCTTTGCCATCCAGGGCATATCCACATGATGCCTTAGCATATCTTCTGAAAACATCTCGTCCAGCTTTGCCAGTTTATGATAATACCGAAATCCCGGTGCCTGCACCTCCATCCATGCGTCTTTCTTAAATACATATCCAAGTCTTTTCATCAGATATTTAAAATGCTCCACATTCCCTGCTGCATACGCACACATTTTTGCATCCCTAAGAATTATCTCTTTCATTGACATTTCTCTTTCCCACTTGTCCCTGCTGATATTTTTCGGATTCCTGCTGTACTCTGCTGGCATGATGGAAAGTCCCAGCTCATCACAGTATTTATTTGTAATAGGCTGGAGATGATTCTTCCAGTTGCTTTTCGGTGAATTGTATTTCTTGCCGGTTGTCACGCTGACACTGTTCCAGATTAGATGTCCATGCATATGCTCTCTGTCAGTATGGACTGCATATACCGCCTCATAATCATCACCAAGCACATCCTTCGCAAAGTGCTCCAGCACATACATTGCCTGTTCTGCTGTTACTTTTTCCTCCGGTGAAAACGATATGATCACATGATACCCCTGCCTTTTACCGGTCTTATGAAATATATTCTTTGTCTCCTCCATCTGCTCAAATGCTGTATCCGGCAGGCAGTTGATACTGCCCACCAGTACGCATTTTTCTGTCTTATCCGGATTCTGGATATATTCTAAAGCATTCTTCAGGTGTGTTACCGGATTTCTGCTCTCTGACTCCTGTATGTTTAAGATCTTTGTAATCGCCATACTTCCAACACCTCCCCGAATGTTTTCTTAACGTCATCCAGACTGTTCTGCAGCTTGTCAATATCGCTGTAATATAACCTTCCCTGTGAATTGCCAAGCTTCACTGCCTGATTAATATTATTCGCAATACCGGCAATAACACGGATTACTCTTGCTCTGTCCTCTGGATAACTTGTATCAATGTTGCCGCCCGTCCGGATCAATTCTCTTATATAGGCACTTGCTGTCATTCCCGTCTGCTTAAGTGCTGCTTTCAGAATATCCATATCTTTCTCTGACAGCTTTACCGATATCTTATAATCTTTCCTATCAGACTTGTATCTTCTCTTTCCATCTGCCATGCGTTTCTCCCCTTTCGTAATTTCTCAATGCTATATCAAACCAATCTCTTTTTATCTGTACCATTGCTTTTTCATCCTTTCTAAAAGTTCTGCTTATAGGTTTTGCAAGATGCGGAAAAGGTCGGACCTTTTCCCGAAAAATATAAACGCCATCAGCGTTTCCATAATTTTTAGTCTTGGCAGGAGCACCTGCACCCTGTATATGATATGTGGTGGTTAATGTACCACCACAATTACTGATATAGTGGCGCTTTTTGCCGTCACTTTGCTGTTTTAGTGGCGTTTTCCGCCACCACTTTTCCATTTTGATGGCATATTCCGCCACCATGACTTTTTCCCTCTGATTTGAGTGGTGGCACTTATTGCCGTCACTTTACTGTTTTGACGGCGTTTTCCGCCACCACTTTTGCATTTTGACGGCACTTTTTGCCCCCACACTTTTTCAGCCCTGATTTAAGCGGTGGCGCTTTCTGCCCCCACTTTTTGGTTTTGGGGGCGCTTTTTGCCCCCATTTTCATGTTTTGGCGGCACTTTTTGCCCCCACATTGGTTTCGCCTATTCAGTTATCTCTTTTGCCATTTCATCCGCATCCGATATTACATTTTCTGCTATCTCAGCACCATCTTCCGGCAATCCATTTGTTTCAGGCGGTATATCCACTTCATCCTGTTCACTTATCACAGAAGCCCCAACTGCCACTTCATAATCCATTTCTTCTGCAACCTTACTCCGGTTACGCTGCGGCTCATAATCCGGATTGTAATAATCTTCGTAACCATAGATTTTCTGTTCAAAGTACTTCCTTGGACATTTGCCCCGCATGGTGAAATAACCTTTTGCCTCAAGCTCTGCATTATATTCCTTTATAATTGCATATGCCTTTGTCATCCCGATACCAAGCATCTGGCTTATCTCTCCTGCATCTATGAATGCTTCCTTTATACCCTTCATGCAGCTCCTCCTTTCATAAATTGTTATTTTAAATACGTGTTTTCACAAAGCAGCTATCCTGTTCTTTACTTAATCCGTATTTATAGTTCGTGTTTATCTTAATATCCTTTTCATAATTTGTCAATAGAGCTTTTTATAATTACGCACTTGCAATTCGTTTTTGTTTATGATAAAGTAATCGTACAATCATAAATAAGTCACTTACTGATACGTATTTCATTTAATATCAATCTGATACGCATCTTTACAACGGACTATTTCATATAAAGGAGGGTGAACAGAATGGCTTTCTCTGATTCCATTAAACTTACTATGTCTTCTCCTGAGGAAATCGGAAAGGCAATACAGAAACAGCGCAGGGCACAGAAAATCACGCAAAAGGAGTTTGCACAGCGGCTTGGTAAATCAGAACGTACTATCCAGAAATATGAATCTGGTGAAATACTATTAAAAATAGATGTTTTAAAACAGATTGCAAATGAATTAAATGTTCCATGGCAGGAGCTTTTATTTGCAAAAGTTACTAATACTCCAAAAGATAATACGACCGCTGAATATCCGGCATATGAATTCCACACTATGTCAGATGTAATCAACGCTCTCTTTGCCATAACTGAACTTACTGATTTTTCATTTGAGCTTACCAATACCAAACCTCCTGAAAATCCTGAATGGACTGCCGGGATTAAGGTTAACGGCAAAGGTGATGGAAAATATGATGCAGACTTCTGTCTCTTTATGGAAAACTGGATAACAAAGAAGAATATGCTTCAAACAGGAAAGCTTTCAAAAGAAAAGTTTGATTCATGGAAATCAGATATGTTAGCATATTATAAGGATTCCAGACTGGATAATGAAGCCGATTCAAAAACTGAATAATTGCAGGCTTACACCTTTAGTAAAGAAAAAGCTCCGGCACACTCCTTCTCGCAAAAGGAATAACCGAAGCTATGTAAGTGATTGACCCGAAGGCTTTATAATCACCCTGAACAAGTAGATTATATCATAGCCTTTTGATGATTGCACAACAATTTTACAAAAAGGAGATGATATTTATGCCAGCTTACAAAGATGAAAAAACTGGTAAATGGTTCGCCAAGTTCTATTACACGAACTGGCAGGGAATCAAGAAACAGAAGTGGAAAAGAGGCTTCGCCACCAAAAAGGAAGCTTTAGGATTTGAAAGGGACTTTCTGGAAAAGCAGTCTGCCAATCCTGACATGACATTTCAAAACCTTTATGAAATTTATATGGAGGATATGGCTGCAAGACTTAAGCAGTCAACTCTTCTGACAAAAAAGACGGTACTACAGACGCATATTCTTCCATTTTTCGGTAACAAGCCGATAAATGAAATCAAAGCCTCTGATGTACGAAGATGGCAGGCGAAGCTTATGAGTTCGCCAAATAATTACTCCCAGACCTATCTGAAAAAGATTAACACAGAGCTTAACAGCATCATCAATTACGCCAAGCGTTTCTATGACCTTAACACCAATCCCTGCGGCAAGGCAGGCACCATTGGAAAAGCGAAGGCTGAGGAAATGGATTACTGGACTTACGATGAATATATTGCTTTCCGTGAGGGCGTAAAAGACAAGCCATTATCATATATCTGTTTTGAAGTCCTGTACTGGACTGGTATGCGAGAAGGTGAATTGCTTGCTCTATCACCTGCTGATATTGACCTTGATAACAAGCTAATTTCCATCAACAGAACATATCAGCGGATAGGCGGAAAAGATGTATTTACATCACCTAAGACAAGAAAAAGTAAGCGAAAGATTCCGATTCCAGATTTTCTCTGCCAGGAGCTATCAGACTATATCCAGTCAAGATATATGCTTGACGCAGATGAAAGGCTGTTCCCGGTAACAAAATCATATCTCTCACACGAGATGATAAGAGGTTGTAAAAACACAGGTGTAAAGAAGATACGAATCCACGATATCAGGCATTCGCACGCCAGCTTACTTATTAATCAGGGCTGTGATGCGCTGATGTTAGCAGACAGGCTCGGACACGAGAAAGTATCCACAACACTTAACACATACTCCCATCTGTTTCCACATAAACAGCAGGAGCTTGTGCATAGTCTGGAATCATTGCAGGCAACAGATTTGCCAACACCTGAGCCACCATCTGATAACCCTCTGCTTGAAGCAGCAGGTATCACCCGTGAGGTGCCTCATGCTCAGAACAAAGGCTCAGATGTAACAATCCGACCTCAGTTTGGACCTTCGTTAGTACCGCCAAATACCGCATCAGGGAAAATCATCCAGATGCCACAAAGAAAGATCATTTAAAAGAATTCCAGCAATCATCAGGATTTCTTGCTATTAAAATTAATGACAAGCACACGAAAACGATAAAAAAAGAGTAGTTGCTATTAGTAGCAAATTAGTAGCAAAGCAAAAGAAAAAGTCTCGGAAGCCGCTTGTTTAGCGGGTTCCAAGACTTGTGGCTCTTATTCAAACTCAATCGTTCCAGGTGGTTTACTAGTCAGATCATAGAATACACGATTAACCCCACGCACCTCATTTATGATTCTGCTCATGACTGTCTGGAGAACCTCAAATGGTATCTCTGCGCTCTCTGCTGTCATGAAATCAATTGTGTTGACTGCACGAAGTGCAACCGCATAATCGTAAGTTCTTTCGTCACCCATAACACCAACGGAACGCATGTTAGTGAGGGCTGCGAAATACTGGTTTGGCATCCATGCTGGAGCCTTGCCGTTAGCTTTCTTATACTCAGCTACGGCCTTGTCAACCTCTGAACGATAGATAAAGTCAGCATCCTGAACGATACGAACCTTATCGGCTGTTACCTCGCCGATAATTCTGATTCCAAGTCCCGGACCTGGGAATGGCTGACGGAATACAAGAGGTTCTGGTATTCCAAGTTCAAGACCAGCCTTACGAACCTCATCTTTGAAAAGGTTGCGAAGTGGCTCAATGATTTCCTTAAAATCAACGAAATCAGGGAGTCCTCCTACATTGTGGTGAGACTTGATTACGGCTGATTCACCGCCAAGTCCGCTCTCTACAACGTCTGGATATATAGTTCCCTGTGCAAGGAAGTCAACTGCGCCAATCTTCTTGGCTTCTTCCTCAAATACACGGATAAACTCTTCACCGATAATCTTTCTCTTGGTTTCCGGCTCAGTAACGCCTGCAAGCTTAGAGTAATATCTTTCCTGTGCATTAACTCTTATAAAGTTAAGGTCGAACTGACCATTTGGTCCAAATACACTCTCAACTTCATCACCTTCATCTTTACGAAGAAGACCATGGTCTACGAATACGCATGTAAGCTGCTTTCCAATAGCTCTTGAAAGAAGTCCGGCTGCAACAGATGAATCAACACCACCTGAAAGCGCAAGTAAAACCTTGCCATTGCCGACCTTTTCGCGGATTTCCTTAATTGTATTCTCAACGAATGCGTCCATCTTCCATGTTCCGGCACATCCGCATACTCCACGAACGAAGTTGTGAAGCATCTTAGTTCCTTCCTGAGTATGAAGAACTTCCGGGTGAAACTGAATTGCATAAAGATTCTTCTCTGTACACTCTGCTGCTGCAACTGGGCAGTCTGCTGTGTGCGCAACAATCTTGAATCCTGGTGCAACCTGTGAGATGTAGTCAAAATGGCTCATCCACACAATAGTCTTCTCTGATACATCTGAGAATAAAGCACTACTCTTATCAACAAATGTTTCTGTCTTTCCATACTCTCTTACCGGTGCCTTCTCAACCTTGCCACCAAGCACATGCTGCATAAGCTGTGCGCCGTAACAAAGACCAAGTACAGGTACACCAAGCTCGAAAAGTTCTTTAGTACATGTTGGCGCGCCATCTTCATAACAGCTGTTAGGACCACCTGTAAGGATAATTCCCTTAGGATTCATGGCCTTAATCTGCGCCAAATCTGTCTTGTAAGAATAAATCTCACAATATACATTACATTCACGGACACGGCGTGCAACCAGCTGGTTGTACTGACCACCGAAGTCAATGACGATAACTTTCTCCTGATCCATGATCAATCTCCAATCTTGTGTATTTATAAATATATTATAGTTAAACTTCCCATTTCTGACAAGCCTTAATTCTGATTGTAATTATCGTACTTAGGTACTTAATTATTATTTATACTCTTATATTTTTATTCTTAATCTATGCTTTCATTCTTATCTATACTTTCATCCTTATCTATGCTTTCATCCTTATCTATTCTTTCATTCTTATTTATATTTTTATTTATTTTATATTCCTACTTTTATTTTTATTCTTATTTATATTTTAAATTCCTGCTTATATCATTATCAGCACACATTTCTAATTCAGACGCTTCTTGAAATATTCTTCCATTTTATCTCTTAGTTTTCCAAGATTCTCATTAGTCACAGCATTTTCTGATTTAAAATTCATCAGCTGAGTAAGATATCCCTGCTGCCACATAAGCCTTGCACTCTCGTCATACACCAGTTCAAATGCAAGCGATACATGACCGACTATAGTGTCCGCCGGAGTTTTTCTTATTGATTTCAATATACATTTTTCCTGATAAAATGCTTCCATGACCTCACATGTTATGTCACTCTGCTTAAGTTTGCTTGTAGTTGTATTATATATTTCCTCCAAAGGTGTATCGATATTAACCCTTATTATATCAACTTTATCCGCATCTCTTAACACATTGCAGAATGTTTTTTCACGCTCAGTAAGTTCCCGAGGCAGTCTATACATATTATGGCATCTTATGACAAGTTCAAGAAGCCTCATATCTTCCCTGCCAATTATTCCCATCTTCTCTTTACAAATGCCAACAGGCATCATCGTGGAATTTTCCTCAACAACATCCCTTTCAGGCATCTCTGTGGATTTTTCTTCAACAACATCCCTTTCAGGCATCATCGTGGATTTTTTCTCAACAACATCCCTTTCAGGCATCTCCGTGGAATTTCCTTCAACCACATCTCCTACAAACGCATTTATAAGACCTTCCTTGAACAACAAATCAGCCCCAAACTGCGCATGGTCAACCGATTCCGCATCATAAAATGTGTTATATCTTTTCACCTGTTCAAAACGTCCAATATCATGAAGCATTCCTGACAGCCAAGCAAGTTCTATATCATATGCACACATACCAGCTGCCCTTGCAATCCGCTCACACAAATCCGCAACTCTGTAGGTGTGGTCTATTTTAAGCTTAATCTTAGGATCTGATGAGTTGTAGGCAGATGTGTATTGTTCAAATGCTTTTTTAACATGAACCCTGTCAACATATATATTCTTCATTTTTACATTTTTAAAATATGCTTCTTTATCCGGTTCATTTCCTGCATTCCATGTCTTTATTATATCGACTACATCATCAAGCGACTGACACACAACAGAGGTAAGGCTTCTTATATCATCATCAATCTCTATTGTATCCGGAATATGTACAACCCTCATTCCGGCTGCATAACCCGCTTTAATTCCATTGATGCTGTCCTCAATCACTATACATTCACATGGTTTGCAGCCAATATATTCTGCTGCACGAAGAAATATATCCGGCTCCGGTTTTCCATGCTCAACCTCATCACCATATACTACTCCCGATAAATAATCCCATGCACCAATCCTGTGAAGGCTCTTCTCTGCACTTGATTTCTGTGTTGAAGTTGCAACCGCACATTTGATTCCTGAATCTTTAATATATTCTAACAGCTTATGAAGTCCCGGTTTAACCGGAACCTCTTCTGTTTCACGGATTTTGTATATATGGTCGGTACGCATCTGGCGCATTTCCCAGAAATTCTGGGTTCCATGATAATAATCATCAAAAAATTTCTCACATAGCTTGGACGGAGCACCTTTAAAGCTGTCAATTAACCATATAGGCATCTCTACATTTTTCTTGTATGCCGCCCATAACCATCCAAGGTTTGACTGATTTTCTGTATCAATCATAACACCATCCATATCAAATATTACACCTTTAATCATTGACCCCTTATCCATATGTTCCTCCAAAATCTTAGTAAGACTTACCACTACGACCTTTTTTCCGTTGCATTTTGCCGATGCATTTTCGCTATGCATTATGCTTATACATATATTACTATCATTCCAGATACTTCTTTACATACTGTCCTGTATACGATTTCTTAACTTTGGCTACCTCTTCAGGTGTTCCCTTAGCTATAACAGTTCCACCTCTGTCACCGCCCTCAGGTCCCATATCAATTATATAATCGGCAGTCTTAATAACATCAAGATTGTGCTCGATAACTACAACTGTGTTACCGTTATCTGCAAGCTTGTGAAGTATATCAACCAGCTTATGGACATCTGCAAAATGTAATCCTGTTGTAGGCTCATCAAGAATATATATAGTCTTTCCTGTACTTCTCTTTGAAAGCTCTGTAGCAAGCTTTATACGCTGTGCCTCACCTCCTGATAATTCAGTTGATGGCTGTCCCAGTTTAACATATGAAAGTCCGACATCATTTAGAGTTTCTATTTTTCTCTTTATAGATGGCACATTTTCAAAGAAATCAACTGCATCCTCAACAGTCATATCAAGCACATCATAAATATTCTTTCCTTTATATTTTACCTCAAGCGTATCGTGGTTGTATCTCTTGCCCTTGCAGACCTCACACGGAACATAAACATCTGACAAAAAGTGCATTTCAATCTTGATAATACCGTCACCCTGACAAGCCTCACATCTGCCGCCCTTTACATTGAATGAAAATCTGCTTGGTGTAAAACCACGCATTTTCGCATCGGTTGTAGCGGC
>OJAW01001479.1_pt1 | contig 13472 bp, 12 predicted proteins | sample 1589151 | NCBI WGS metagenome assembly OJAW01 (sample SAMN03283290) | human gut metagenome | biome: human-associated habitat; material: feces | host: Homo sapiens | place: Peru | collected 2012 | reverse complement strand
AACTAGTCATTTAAAATAAACTTAATTGACTAGTTTCATCCATTCCATCTAACATATGGATTTATTTCATTTTTATAATATATTAATTCTTTCTTTAAATAATTTATTTTTCAATAGTAAATATTAACTTATAACTATCAGCAAAATCCATATCATCAACATTTACATTAAATCCTTTAGCTTTAAGCATATTAACAAATTCATTTTTAAGGCTATTTAATGTATCACCATCAAATGGTAATTTTATAGTTGGAGCTTCTTCTACAACACTTGTTTCTTCAACTATTGGTGCTGCATTATTAACTAATGGTGTCACATCTTCACTAACTGTAGTCATTGTAGTTCCATTATCTGGATCAAATGTTGGAATATTATATGTTGGTATTTCTTGGGAAATATTTGATAAATCATTAGAAACTGCTACATTTGTAGGTTCTGTTACTTCCATTACTGGAGTTTCAATTACAGGTGTAGTTGGAATTTCAGGAGCTATATTTCCTACCACTGGATTAAATGTTGGTGCTACCGGCGGTTCTATGACTGGTGGCACTGGAGTTAATTCTTCTACTACTGGTGATACTTCAGCTAACACTGGTGTTTCATTAGTTTCTACTGTAGGATTAACTTCTAAGTTATTATTTTCCATTACTGGCATATGATTACTTAAATTTAATTGCATTTCTTCTAATGTTGGAATATTTTCTGTTACAGCTGCTAAATCTTCTACATCTGGTAATTCTGTTAATGGTTGGATTGTTGGTTCTTCCATTATTGGTGTACTTTCTAATGTATTTAATTCTTCTACTGTGTTAGGTATAGCAGATGTTACTGGTGCAATTGTTGGTATTTCTTGGGAAATGCTTGATAAATCATTAGAAACAGCTACATTTGTAGGTTCTGTTACTTCCATTACTGGAGTTTCATTTATAGGTGTAGTTGGAATTTCAGTAGCTATATTTCCTACCACTGGATTAACTGGAGTTAATTTTTCTACTACTGGTGACGCTTCAGATACTACTGAGGTTTCACTAGGTTCTACTGTAGGATTAACTTCTAAGTTATTATTTTCCATTACTGGCATATGATTACTTAAATTTAATTGCATTTCTTCTAATGTTGGAATATTTTCTGTTATTGCTGCCAAATCTTCTACATCTGGTAATTCTGTTAATGGAGTTATAGTAGTTTGACCAGCAATAGGAACATCACTACCAAAACTTACTGTTTCAATATTATCAAGTGGTGTAGAATTAGAAAAATCAAACATAGGCATTGTTGGTTTTATTTCTTCATCTACTTTTTCTACTGGAATATTGCTATTTTTTAATTCTATATCATTTTTGAAAATATCATCAAATGTTGTATCGTTTGATGTAGGTTGTACATTTGGTGTTGCTATATTGAAATATTTTCCATCTCTAAATTCACTATTTTCACCATATGGTCTTTCTGTAGGTATGTTATGCATAGGCATATTTACAAAAGTTTCTTTTTCTAAAAATTTAGTATCATATGGATCTTTATTTTCGATTTTTTGTTCTATTTTAGGTACTTCTACCTTTTCTTCTATTTCAACTGGTACAGGCGCTACTTCTACTACTGGTTTTATTTCTGGAGCAACCACAGGTGTTACTTCTTCTATCTTAGGTATTACTACTTGTTGTGGCTCTTCTTCATATATTTTAGAAGTAGGAATTATTGTTTTCATTTCATTATTATCACTCATATTTAATTCCCCTTTTAATAATTTTTCGATTTCTTCATCAGTTTTTCTTACTGTATATCTTCCTTTTATAATTTGTCCTAACATTAAAACTTGCAAAGTTGGATCGGTCACTCTTAAAAGTGATCTAGCATGTCTTTCAGAAATTTTATTTTCTAATAATGCTTCTTGGACTTCATCAGTTAAATTTAATAATCTAACTTTATTTGCAATAGTAGATTGCTTATTACCAATTTTTTTAGCTAATGCTTCTTGAGTATACCCCATATCAAGAATTTTTTTATAAGATATTGCTTCTTCAATTGGAGTTAAATTTTCTCTTTGAATATTTTCAAGTAATGCTATTTCAGCACTATCATTATCGTCTAAATTAGTTATTATAGCTGGTATAGTATCCTTTCCTGCTAATTGACTAGCTTTATATCTTCTTTCACCCGCTATAATTTCGTACTTATCACCTATTCTTCTTACAACAATAGGTTGAATAACTCCATGTTCCCTTATAGAATTTGCTAATTCTTCTATAGATTCTTCACTAAATTTTATTCTTGGTTGAAATCTATTAGGTAGCACATCTTCTAAAGGTAAATTTTGAACTTGTTTTTCAGCTTCCATAATTATTCTCCCTTCTATTCTTTTATCTATATATATAATACTATAAATAAAAAATAAAAACAACAATTTTTGGGAAATATTTCCCAATTGTTGTCTATTTCATATTTTCCTTAATAATTTCAACAATATATATCAAATAATATATAAAGTGTTTATCTAAATTTGTAGTATCAAGAGTTATAATAAATCGTTTGTTTTTTAAATTAAATTTAAACATTTTTCCTAACTTTAATGAATCCATAAATACATTTTGACAATTTATTTTATTTGTAGTTATAGGATCTATAATAATTTCAATATTATTTTTATTTTGTTTAATATTATTTATATTTAATGATCTGGCTAATTTATCGAACCACTCTTCATGCATATAAATTATCATATTATCATTTAATTTCCCAAACCTATCTTCTAACTCTTCTTTAACACTTAACAGTTTTTCATAACTATCTATAGAATTTATTTTCTTATGAATTTCTATTTTCAAATCTTCATCTACTACGTAATCATCTGATACAGCAGTATCAACTTCTACTAATGGTTGAGCTTCTTCAGGATTATTATCTTTCTTTTCACCTTTTAAAGTTAATATTTCATCATTTAATAATTTTGTAAACATTTCAATACCCACAGTATCAATAAATCCTGCTTGCTCACTACCTAATATGTCTCCTGCTCCTCTTATTGATAAATCCCTCATTGCTATAGAAAATCCACTACCAAGTTCTGTAAATTCTTTTATTGTATTTAATCTTTTAATTGCTATTTCACTTAATATTTTAGCTGGATTATACATTAAATAACAATAAGCTATTTTATTACTTCTTCCAACTCTACCTCTAAGTTGATATAGTTGCGATAACCCAAATCTATCGGCATCTATGACAATAAGTGTATTAGCACTTGGAATATCTATCCCTGTTTCGATTATAGTAGTACATACGAGTACATCATATTCTTTATTAGAAAATTTAAACATTATATCTTCTAATTCTGTTTTGCTCATTTTACCATGAGCCCCAATTACTTTAGCGTTTGGAACAAGAGAACTTATTTCACTTACTTTAGTATCCATTTCATATGTATTATTATATAAAATAAATACTTGGCCATTTCTACAAATTTCTTTATATATTGCATCTTTTATAATTTGTTTATTTTCTCTTATAACATATGTTTGAACTGGATATCTATTACATGGTGGTGTTTCTATTAAAGATAAGCTTCTTATTCCAGTTAATGACATTTGTAAAGTTCTAGGTATTGGTGTTGCTGATAAAGTTAAAATATCAATATTATTTTTAAGTTCTTTTATTCTTTCTTTATGCTTTACACCAAATCGTTGTTCTTCATCTACAATTAAAAGGCCTAAATCTTTAAAAACAATATCGTTACTAAGTAATCTATGTGTTCCTATTAAAATATCTATTTTACCATCTTTCAATTTTGATATAATTTCCTTGATTTTTTTAGGTGTTACAAATCTATTTATTACTTCTATATTTACGGGAAATGATTTAAATCTCATAATCGTATTTTGATAATGTTGCGTAGATAAAATAGTTGTAGGACATAGTAATGCAACCTGTTTGCCAGATAATACTGCTTTAAACATTGCTCTAAATGCTATCTCTGTTTTGCCATAACCTACATCACCACATATAAGTCTATCCATAGGAATAATAGATTCCATATCTTTCTTTACAGCATCTATAGCTTTAATTTGATCAACCGTTTCATTATATTCGAATTCTTTTTCAAATTCTAATTGTAAATCATTATCTTTTTTAAATGCATAACCTACACTAGCTTCTCTTTTGGCATAAAGGACTAGTAATTCTGCTGCTATATTTTCAATTCTTTTCTTTACTCTTAATTTAGTTTTTTCCCATTCAGCACTATTTAATTTATTTATTTTTGGTACAGACCCCTCTTTTGATGCATATTTACTTATTAAATCAATATTTTCCACAGGAATATATAATTTATCATTATTATAGTATTCTAAACATAAATAATCTTTATTAAGACCACTTTTATTTAATGTTTTTATGCCTCTATATATACCTATGCCATAAGTATTATGAACAACATAATCACCATTTTGTAATTTTGTTATGTCTTTTATTTTACTTCCCATTCTAAAGTTAGTTTTATAATTAACTTTATCTACTTTTTTATTAAAAATTTCACTTTCACTAATTACAATATACTTATTATAATTAAATCCTTTAGTTATATTTTTTATTATAATATTTATTTTTAATGGATCTATATTACTTTCATTTGTTAATACTATATTATCATTTTCTAAATCATCAATTATTTTATTAGCTTTATATCTATTAGAAACACATATAATAACTGTATTATTTTTTAAATATTTGTTTAATCTATTATTTATTTCTTCTTTATTTCCTCTAAATGGTTCAATATCAAATGATGAATATACTTCTCCTGTTTCACGTTTATTATCAAATGATGAGAAGTTAATATATTTTGAATCGATAAGTTCTTCTAGATTAAACATATATTTTCTATTAGGATCACCATCAATACTTTTGTTATAATTTAAAATTTCATCTGTTAAAAGTTCATAGGATTGTTTAATTTTATCTAAGTCATCATATATGGTTATAATATTATCAAAGTATTTTGATATATTTACAACATTTGTATAATTTGGTAATTCATAATATTTTTTATCAAATGAATCAACATTATCTTCTGTTAAAAATTCTGTATTAGGATTTATTTCTATTTCATCTATTTTTCTAATAGTTAACTGTGTATTAACATCAAATACTTTTATTTCATCAATAGTATCTCCAAAAAATTCTATTCTTATAGGGTTTTCACTATCTGTGGGAAATATATCCAATACATATCCTCTAACAGCTATTTCCCCAGTTTTATTTACAATAGTTTCTTTAGTATAACCATATCCATATAATTTTTCTATCAAATCTTTTATACTATAATCTTGGTTCTTTTTAAGAGTTATTTTCTTTTTTAGAAAGACTTCTTTTTTTGGCAAATATCTTAAATATCCCATTAAATTAGTTACTACTATTTTGTTTTCTTTTTTTTCTAATTCTCTTAATGTTTCTATTCTAGTTGTTTTTAATTCAGGTGATATTGCAAGAGCTTCACTAGTTAAAAAATCATCCATAGGAAAAAATAAAACTTTATCTGTATAATTTTGTAATGCTTGATAATAATTAGTAGCTTCATATAATGAGTCAACGACAAAAAGTATGGAATTACTTTTTAACAAATTCCATACATATATACATTTTAATTCATCATTTAAACCAACTATATCTTTATTATTACTTTTTACAAATAAATTTTCAAACATAATAACCTCATATATTTTTCTTATTATATTTACTCATTACTTTTTCAAAATCCATTTTTAAATAATCATCTATTATATTATTAACTATTATTTTTACATCATCCAATTTTTGCATTTCCTCTTTACTAAATTTTCCAATAACATATGCAACTTGTTCAATATTATTTTTGGAAATTCCTACCTTAATTCTTTTAAATTTATCTGTATGCAAATTTTCAATTATGTTCTTAATACCATTATGCCCTGCTGCCGAGCCTTCAAATTTTAATTTTACATTACCTGTCTTTATATCCATATCGTCATGTATAACTAATATATCATCTAAATTTATTTTGAAATAATTTACATAAGATCTTATTACTTCTCCAGATAAATTCATATAACTTAATGGTTTTAACAAAATAACTTTTTCAGGGGAATTTATTTCTGCATATAATCCATTTTTAAATTCTTTAAATTTTGTTATACCATTTTGACTTGCATAATAATCTATCATCATAAATCCTGCATTATGACGAGTGTTTTCATATTCTTTGCCAGGATTTCCCAAACCTACTATTAACTTCATAAATCCTCCCTATGGTACTCACTATATACTTCACTCTTTGGAATATTTCTATCTTTACTTACTGCTTTTATTGCATCCATAGTCTTGTAACCCAATGAAATATACTTTTCCACATGATTTTTGATACTTAGCGTATTATCAACACTTTCACTCTTTTGGTATTGTACTACAATAACAAACTCACCTTTTAACTCTTGTAACATATCTAATACTTCACTACAAGTCCCTCTATATACTTGTTCATACTTTTTTGATATTTCCCGGGAAATACTAATGTATCTATCACCCATTATTTCCCGAATATTATCTATTGTTTCTAAAATTCTATGTGAAGCTTCATAAAAAATTATTGTATATTTTATGTCTTTTAATTCTAATAGTTCTTTTTTTCTTTTTGATTCTTTGCTATTTAAAAAACCATAAAATAAAAATGGCATTGGATTTATAGAAGAAGTAGAGAGAGCTGGCACAAAAGCGGTTGCTCCTGGTAGAGCTACTACATTATAACCTCTTGAAATAACATATTTAGCCATTTCAAATCCAGGATCACTTATAATTGGTGAACCAGCATCACTTACAAGTGCTATATCTTTACCTTCTTCTAAATATTTTATAGCTAAATCTAAATTTTTACTTTCATTATATTCATAATTAGAAATTAGCTTTTTCTTTATATCAAAATATTTTAACAAAATTCCTGTAACTCTAGTATCTTCAGAAAAAATTGCTTCAACATTTTTTAAAGTATTTATTGCCCTAATTGTAATATCATCCATATTTCCTATTGGAGTTGGAACTAAATATAAAGTAGGACTACCATCATAACTCTTTTGAGACATACTATCACCTCACATAATTTAATAAATCTTTACTATATTCATTATTTTGATAAACATATAAAGGATCTAAAACCTTTAAACCAGGTTTACCATTTTTAATGCCTTCGATAAGCATTATATTTGATTCCTTACCTAGTTTTGGATATATAAATTTTATTCTTTTAGGCTCTATATTATTTTTTCTCATAAGTTCTATTATTTCAATTAACCTATCAGGCCTTATCACAATCGCTAAATTACCCTTATTTTTTAATAATTTTTTACTTATAGAAATTATATCACTTATAGTTAAAAATATCTCATGTCTTGCTATACTAAAAGAATCTTTTTCGTTAATATTTTCTGTTACTTTAAAATACGGTGGATTAGAAACTATTGTATCAAAACTATCTGATCTAAATTCTTTATAAACTTCTTTTATATCTTTATTTAATAGTTCTACCCTATTATCTAGATTATTTATAAAAACTGATTTAACCGCTAACTCATAGATATCTTTTTGTATTTCTACACCTATAATTTTGGAATTAGTTTTCCTAGATAATACTATAGGAATAGGTGCATTACCAGTTCCTATATCTAATATCAAACCACTTTTCTTTAATGTAACAAAATTAGAAAGTAATACTGAGTCTAATGACATTTTAAATAAATCATCATTTTGATACACATATAAATCAGGATAACCAAATATATAATTTTTCACTTTTTAACTTCTATTATTCCTTTATCTTTAATATCTACTTTGAATGTTTTATTTAATATATCTACAGCTATAACTCTACCAGTTCCTTCTGGTATAGTTATATTTTTTCCTAATTTTGGTAAATCTTTTGAACATTCAGTATAAACATCATTTTCATACTTTAAACAACATAAAAGTCTACCACAGCAACCATTTATTTTTGTTGGATTAAGCGCTAACCCTTGATTTTTTGCCATATTTATAGATACAGAGTCAAAGTCATTTAAGAATTTTGAACAACAAAATTCTCTACCACAACTACCATATCCGCCTATTTCTTTAGCTTTATCTCTTACACCAACTTGTCTAAGTTCTATTCTAGTTTTATATAATGTTGCTAACTTTTTAGCTAAATCTCTAAAGTCAACTCTGTTATCTGCTATAAAATTAAAAATAAGTTGATCACGATCAAATGTATAAGAAGCATCTATTATGTTCATATCTATCTTATCATTTTTAACTATTTCCCGACATTTTTTTAGAGCTATTTTAGAATCATTTATATTCTTTTTATGCTGATCAAAATCCTTTTTTGATGCTATTCTTACAATGTTTTTTAATGGTAGCTTATATGCATTTTTATCAACTCTAATTAATTCTGTAACTACTTTGCCAAATTGAAGACCTTTTTCTGTTTCAACTATTACTGTTACATTTTTCTTAAGATTTAAATCACATGGTAAAAAATAATATATTCTACCTTTTTCTTTAAAACTAACACCTATTACTTCTATCATTTTCAAGTCCTCCTAATTCAATCAATAACTTGTCCATAAGTAAATTATTATTAACATTATATTTTATTGTTTCTTTTAATTTAATATATAAGCTTACTTTAGATACTATATTATCAAGATTATTAAGTTCACTTACTAATTTTATATCTTTTTCTTTACTTGAAAAAATATCTAATTTTCTATTTAATTTATAGTTAATTACATCTTTATAAAAATTTATAATTATTTCAAATGTTTCTATTTTATCATAATTATAAGATTTTAGTAACTTTTGAATATTTATATATGTTTTATTAAATCCATTTTTTTCATAATAAACTATATATTTAATAATATTGTCTACTTTCTCAATATTATTTTCGTCATTTTTATATTCTTCTATTTTATTTTTATCATTATATAATATTTCTGCAATAGCTTCATACATATTATCTGTATTTCTAATATTATTTAAAGATAATATTTGACATCTTGATAATATTGTATTTAATAATTGAAATCTATTATTAACTAGTAATATTGCCACAATATTATCTTCTGGTTCTTCTAAAAATTTTAATAATGAATTAGATGAAGCCACATTTAATTTATCAGCATTATTTATTATATATACTTTTTGTTTGCCATTTATAGATTTCTTACTAAATTCTTCTTTTAAATCAATTAATTGTTCTTTCTTTATCCATTGACCATCAGAATCTATTATTTTTAATTCACCAAAGCTTCCACTATCAATTTGTTCACATTGAAAACAATTATTACATTTTAAAGAGTTTGTATAATGATATGGACAAAGTAAATACTTTGCAAAAGAAATTGCAAAATCTAATCCTTTACTATACCCATTAGTTTCAAATAAATATGCATGTGAGCTTTTATTATTACTAACTGTATTTTTTAAAATTCTATAACTTATTTTTTGTAAATCTTTGTAATCATCTAACATATTAACTCCTTAAAAACATATAAACAATAATGCTATTAAAAAAAATAATGAATGTACACCAAATATAGTTAATGCTCCTACAGTAACAAAATTTATGGGTATTATTAAATTCATTGATTTTGCTAGTAAGTTATAACTATATAGAATAAGTACACTAAATATTATTTTTTTTATTACTTTAGTAATTTTTTTCATATGTCACCTCAATTAAATTTATGAGGCTACATATTTTTTATGAAGAAATAATATTTCTATTTTCTAAAGCTACTTCTAATGTTAATGAATCTAAATATTCCATTTCTGCACCAAGAGGCACTCCATGAGCTATTTTTGATACTTTAACACCTGTATCTTTAAGCATTCTAGTTATATATAAAGCTGTAGTTTCGCCTTCAATACTAGGTTTTACTGCTATTATAACTTCTTCTATTTTTTCTTCTTTTATTCTTTCTAATAATTTTGATATTTTAATTTTATCTGGATCAATTCCTTCAAGTGGTGATATTAATCCTTCAAGAACATAGTATAATCCATCATATATACCAATTTTTTCAAATAGAATAACATTTTTAGCTTCTTCTACCACACATATGGTCTTATGATTTCTTTTCTTATTTTTACAAATTTCACATAACTCATCTTCTGAAAAGCTATTACATTTTACACACTTTTTTATTTTAGTTTTAACATCAATAAGTGAATTTGAAAATAAATTTATTGTATCTTCATCTAGATTTAAAGATGCTAAAGCATACCTTTCGGCTGTCTTCTCACCTATTCCAGGTAATTTTTTATAACATTCTATTAAATTTCTTATTGTTTCTGGATAGTTCATTAAAATAAACCTGGCATTCCTTGTGTATATTTACCTAGCTTCTTTTCAGTTTCCTTATCAATTTGCTTTATTGCGTCGTTTATTGCCACTAAAAGCATATCCTCTAACATTTCAATATCATCTTTTTCTAAACTATCAGTATCTATTTTGATGGATTTAATTTCTTTATTTCCCATTACCTCTACTGTTACAAATGATTGACTAGCAGTAAATACTGTTTTATCTATTTCTTCCTTTGAACTCATCATTTCTTTTTGTAATTTTTGTGCTTGTTTCATCATTGCTTGAATATTCATAATTTTCCCTCTTTCTAATTATAGACAACAATTTCACCAAATATATCGGTAATGTCATCTTGTTCACTAACATTATTTTCTTTTATTTGTTTTATTATAGAATCATCAGATTCATATATATATTCTTTTGCTTTACTATTAAATTCTTTCTTTATATTATTCCATAAATCTTTATCAACAGAGATTATTTTATAATTTTTATTTAATAATTGTTCTAATATATCTTCTATTTCAAATATATTTTCATTAAAATAGTCACTCAATTTATTATCATCAAATAAAAATATAACATTTTCATCACTTGCTGCTTTAACTTCTGCATCAAAAACTAATGATAATAATTCTCTATTTTCAAATTCATATATTTTTTCTTTTGAAGAAATAATATTTTCTTTAAGTAATGTTGTTAATTTTTTATTAAATTTACTTAGAGTATTATTTATTCTTAACTCTTTAAATTTTTCAAAAACTTCTTCTTTTGTTTTAACTTTACTAAATATTTTCTTTTCTTCTTTTACCTCTTCTATATTATTTTTACTTTCATCTATTTTAGTATTAGATACTAAAGATTCTTCTGAAGTTGCTTCATTTGAGTTTTCTTTAGATTCTTCTTTTTTAGTATCAGTAACATCAATATTATTTTTTACTTCTTCTGTTATTTCTTCTTTTTTTGCCTTTTCTTCTACTAGCGAAGGTTTAGTATTAGTATCACCTTCATTTATAACTTCATCTTTTTTTAGTGAATCCATTATTTTTATAATAACTAATTCTATTTGAAGTTTAGGATTATTACTATATTTTAATTCACTTAATACATTTGAAAATTCTTTGATTGCATACGTTAATTTTTTTTCATCTACTAATGAAGAAATTGCTTCGTAATCATCAACTTTTTCATTTTTATTAACAAAATAATCAGGTGCATACTTATATATCAAAATATTTTTCATATATAACATTATTTCTTCAAATAATTTTACTAAATTTTTGCCATTGTTATTATATGTGTCTAATAGATTCAAAATTTCTAATAAATTTGAATTAAATAAATCTAGTAAAAATTCATTCATCATTTTTTTTGTTATTATACCATTTATTTCATATATATCAGTAAGTTCTATTTTATCATTAGAATAAGATGATGCCTGATCTAACATACTTATGGCATCACGCATACCACCATCAGACAATCTAGCTATTTCCTTTATTGCTTCTGGATCAATATTTATTTTTTCTTTTTCTACTATTTCATTTAATCTTTTAAATATTGATTCTTCACTTATTTTTTTAAAATCTAATCTTTGACATCTTGATAATATTGTTACAGGTATTTTATGAGGCTCTGTTGTAGCTAAAATAAACATTGCGTGAGCTGGCGGCTCTTCTAATGTTTTTAATAAGGCATTAAAAGCTCCTATACTTAGCATATGTACTTCATCTATTATATATATTTTATATTTCCCAAAAGATGGCACCAAATTTATTTTATTTTTTAATTCTCTTATTTCATCTACTCCATTATTAGAAGCAGCATCTATTTCTATAATATCCACATTATTTTTTTGTGTACAACTAACACATTTATTACATGGACTATAATCAACAGGATTACTGCAATTTATAACTCTAGCTAATATTTTAGCAATACTAGTTTTACCAGTTCCTCTTGGGCCACTAAATAAATATGCATGTGACAACTTATCATTCTTTAAACTATTTTTTAATATTTTTACTACAATATCTTGACCGGCAACTTCTTGTAAAGTTTTTGGACGATATTTTCTATATAATACTTGATACATCTTATCACCTCATGCTTTATAATTATACCATATTTACATGTTAAAAAAAAGATAAGGAAATCTTATTTTCTCTTATCTATGAAGAAACTTTTTAACATGTTTCTTATTTCATTTTCACATATTTTACTTACTACAATTACTTTATGATTTAAGTTTTTATTTGATAATAATTTTTCTATGCTTTCTATATGTCCAAATTTTTCATTATTTACACCATATATAACCTTTTTTATTCTACTTTGAATCAAAGCTCCTGCACACATCATACATGGTTCCATTGTTACATATAATTCACAATCATCTAAATGCCAAGTATTCAATTTTTTACATGCATTTTTTATAGCTATCATTTCAGCATGATCTAATGGACTATTATTTTTTTCTTTTTCATTATGGGCAACAGAAATTACTTTTCCATTTTTTACGATAACTGCTCCAACTGGTATATCACCATTATTTGCAGCTTTTTTTGCTTCTTCCATAGCAATTTTCATATATTTTTCCATATTTATCACCTATATAATAAAAAAGCACACACATTTAGAGGTTTTTTGGCTGCTATCTTCCGATCCTGACCTGGTTAAAAACATAAATGTTGTGCAATATGATTATATTAAATTTATTATAAATTTGCAATATATTTTAATTGAATTTGCATTTTAATAATAAAATATAATTGTTTTATATGTTTCACGTGGAACATCCATTATTTATCATTTATATGTTTCACGTGAAATATTTATTATTTATCATTTATATGTTTCACGTGAAACATTTATTGTTTATCACTTATATGTTTCACGTGGAACATTCATTATTTATCATTTATATGTTTCACGTGGAACATTCATTATTTATCACTTATATGTTTCACGTGAAACATTCATTATTTATTATTTATATGTTTCACGTGTAACATTCATTATTTATTATTTATATGTTTCACGTGAAACATTCATTATTTATTATTTATATGTTTCACGTGAAACATTCATTATTTATTAT
>OJAW01001478.1_pt1 | contig 13473 bp, 16 predicted proteins | sample 1589151 | NCBI WGS metagenome assembly OJAW01 (sample SAMN03283290) | human gut metagenome | biome: human-associated habitat; material: feces | host: Homo sapiens | place: Peru | collected 2012 | reverse complement strand
CAGCGCCGTGAGCGAAGCGGCGCAGAACCTCCGCACCCTCCGCGACGTAAAACACCTCGCCGAGGATATCTGCTCGTGCGAGTATGTGACGGGCGCGAAGATAGCCAAGATGGATTTGTCCTGCGGCGCGGCGCGGATAGAGGCGCAGATAGACGGCAGTCTCTTCTATAAGATTCTCGCCGAGGAGACGGGACTCGATATCTCCGGTGAGCAGGATCTGATGAGCTGCATGCGCGAACTCGCCGCCGTGCGCCGCGAATATGAGCGGCTCAAGGGCGCGCTCGATGAGGTTGAAGCGACTGGCTACGGAATAGTCATGCCGTCACTCGATGAACTGAGCCTCGAAGAGCCGGAGATAATGCGCCAGGGCGGCAGATACGGCGTGCGCCTGCGCGCCTCCGCGCCGTCGATACACATGATGAAGGCGAATATAACAACCGAAGTCGCGCCGATAGTCGGCTCGGAGTCCCAGTCAGAAGAGCTCGTCAACTATATGCTCAAGGAGTTCGAAGAGGATCCGACAAAGATATGGGAGTCGAATATCTTCGGCAAGTCTTTGCATGAGCTCGTCAACGAGGGACTGCACAACAAGCTCTACCGTATGCCCGCCGCGGCGCGCATGAAACTGCAGGAGACGCTCGAAAAAGTCATCAACGAGGGATGCAGTGGACTCATCTGCATCATCCTGTAAAATAATATCGGCTGTGCCCGAAGTTTTGGTACAGCCGATATTTTTTATATTAAGCTCTTGACACAAACAAATGTTCTATAGTATAATACATACGAACAAATGTTTGAAATCTGGTGAGAGTGTGGATCTGTTTGACAAGCTGGAGATACTTTCCGATTCAGCGAAATATGATGTCGCCTGCACGAGCAGCGGAACGGACAGGTCTTCGGGCGGCGAGGGGATAGGTAACGCCGCCGCGTGCGGTATATGCCACAGCTTCGCGGCGGACGGCAGATGTATATCCCTGCTGAAAGTCCTCATGAGCAACGCCTGCGTCTTTGACTGCAAATATTGCGTCAACCGCGTCTCCAACGATGTCCGCCGCGCGACCTTTTCACCGCGCGAACTCGCGGATCTGACGATGAATTTTTATCGCCGCAATTATATCGAGGGGCTTTTTCTCTCGTCCGCCGTCGTTGGCAGTCCGGATTATACCTGCGAGCGCATGATTGAGACCCTGCGTATCCTGCGCGAAGAATACAGGTTCGGCGGATATATCCACGCCAAGGCAATTCCCGGCGCGGATAATGCGCTGATAACCCGGCTCGGTATGCTCGCAGACAGAATGAGCGTCAATATCGAGCTGCCGTCGAACAACAGCCTGCAAACTCTCGCGCCGGACAAAACAAAGGAGTCGATACTCCGCCCGATGGGGCTCATTACAAATAAGATAAAAGAGAGCTCTGCGGAGCTTGTCAGATATAAGCACGCGCCGCGCTTCGCCTCCGGCGGTCAGAGCACGCAATTGATAGTCGGCGCAACGCCCGACAGCGACTATCAGATAATGTCGCTCTCCGCGGCGCTCTATAAAAAATACGAGCTCAAGCGCGTGTTCTATTCGGCGTATATCCCGGTCGTTGAGAATCCGCTTCTGCCCGCGAAAACAACGGAACCGCCGCTTCTGCGCGAGCACAGACTCTATCAGGCGGATTGGCTTCTGCGCTTTTACGGCTTCGACGCAAATGAATTGCTCGATGAAAAGCACCCGTTCTTAAACCCCTATGTTGACCCGAAATGCAACTGGGCGCTCAATCATATGGAGCTGTTCCCGCTCGAAATAAACCGCGCAACAAAGGAAGAACTGCTTAGAATACCCGGCGTCGGCGTGCGGAGTGTTCAGCGAATTTTGGCGGCTCGGCGCGTTTCGCCGCTGAGCTTTGAAGATCTCAAAAAACTCGGCGTGGTGCTCAAACGCGCCCGGTATTTTATAACCTGCAAGGGCAAACATTTGGCGGGACTCAATGTCAATCCCGACAGAGTCCTCGGCTCGTTAATTTCCGAGCGGTGTCAGTCGCTTTTGCCGAATATGCAGGGCGAACAGCTGAGCCTGTTCGACAACAGGATAACAAGAGAGGATGTAGTACAATGTCTGCACGGTCAGATGTAACATATGTATATGACGGTTCGTTCGAGGGACTTCTGACGGCTGTTTTCGAGAGCTTTGAGAGCCGCGAGCTGCCGTGTTCTATCGTCGCGGAGGATGAGTTCGTGCCGACTCTCTTCGCGTGCAAAACCGTTGATACCGACCCGCAAAAGGCGGACAGAGTTCGCCGCGGGCTCAAAAATGTCAGCGCCGATGTCTGGAACGCCGTGCGGCTCGGGTACCTGACCTGCGTCGAGGACAGGGGAACGCTCATCAACGATTTTGTGCATATGGCGATGCACTACGGTGCGGGTGTCATGCGCATGCTCGCAGACGGCACCGTTTCGCGCCTGACGAAAGCCGTCCGCGCCCTCAAGCAGGAGAGCCATAAGTATACCGGCTTTGTCCGCTTCAACATCAGCGAGGATAATACCCTCATTTCAATTATCGAGCCGAAAAATTCCGTCCTGCCTCTGCTCGCGCCGCATTTCTGCGACAGATATCCGAACGAGTCGTTTCTCATATATGACAAGACCCATTCGCAGGCACTCGTCTGGCATAACAGGCAGAAAATGATTATCCCGTTAGACGGCTTCGAGCAGCCGCAGGCGGGGGATGAGGAGCTGTATTTCCGTGCGCTGTGGAAGCATTTCTATGATACTGTAGCTATCGAGGCGCGGTATAACCCCAAGTGCCGCATGAGCTTCATGCCCAAACGCTATTGGAATCAGCTCCCGGAAATGGACGAGAGCAATTCACCCGATGCCGTGCGCGGAGTCAAAAGAATCGGGGCATAAAAAAGCAGGAGCCGCGGGGCTCCTGCTTTTGATATTTTTTTAATCCTGCGCGTGGTTTGAAAGCTTGATTTCGTCGTTGTCCGTGAATTCTGCGATGATTCCGTTTTCGTCAACCGTCGCGAATATCGCGCTGTGGCTCTTCATTGTGAGCGTCCATTTGACATCGGGATATATCTTCCCGAGCCTGTTTGTGATTATCGCTATCTCGGGCGAGAGCCCTCTTGCAAACTTGGGCGATGTCGAGCCGTAGTAGCCGTGGTGTCCGACCTTGAGCAGATCCACTTTATGAAGCTGCGGCAGAAGTAAGCCCTCGAGTCCGGTGGTTCTCGTTATGTCCGCGGCGAGGAATGCGCTTTTTTTGCCCTTTTCGACCATCGTTCCGACGGATTCGGCGTTTTCGCCCTGCCCGTGAAGCCGCGCGTCATCGAGTGCTGTATTGTAGAAAGTAAGCGTGAAGTCGCCGAATTTGAACGGCTCGCTCGGTATCTCCGAAGTAACAACAGTGCCCCTGTTCTGAAATGCCTTTACCGTGTCCGAATATGTCGTCTCGATGCCCCAGCCGTTGTATTCGTATTCGTGGGCAATCTCGCGGTTGACGGGCTTTATGTAAAATGTCTTTACCGTGATATCCGGGTCGTTGGCTATCGCCTCAAATGTGCCGACATGGTCGTAGTGATTGTGCGTGCCGAGCGCAAATTCAAGCGTAACTTTGCCCTCTGCGTCGCCGGCAGCCTTTTTTAGATATTTTATAACAGCCTCTTCGCTGCCGTTGTAGCTGAGCTTCCTGCGCGGATTGCGGTCGCCCTCGCCGGAGTCGATGAGCGCGAATTTGCCGTTTGATTCTATGAGTATTGCGTCGGAGTTGTAGGTGTTGAGAAAATGTATTCTGTCCGCCGTGCCGTCCGACGAAAACTGCGCCGGGGTGATTTCAAATTTATTCTGATATCTGTTGCACATCGCAACGCAGATTATATCCAGCGAGAAGACCGAAAGCATTATCGCCATCATTATCCATGTCGCAATTTTTTTGATTAGCTTGTCCCTTGTCATATTCCCTCCGAAGCGCCAAAATAAAAACGCTTTTAAAAGTATATCATACTTTTTTAGTAAATGTCCATATGCAGACGCGCCAAAAAGCGCCGAATTTAATTGTATTCGGCGCTTTTTTGTGATATCATATACATATTAAGTGCAATACTAATCCCGATTTTCACCCTTGGGGTCGATAACCTGCATTATCAGCGAGCCGAAGAGCATGACTCCCATGCTCGGGCGGATGCAGTCTATCGCGTCCTTTGCAAGAAATATGCATCTCCAGTAGTCGAATCCGCGCCCCGCGAGCAGTAGCGCGCAGACGGCGAGAGTGAAGAGCAGCTCAAAAATAATGACCGCGCCGAGCAGCATCCTGCGCGAAACGGGATTTATGTAGCTTAAATTTTCTGCGATTTTTTCTTTTATGCCGCGCATATCTTCACCTCCGTTTGTTTGATTCTAACCCGGAGTGCGATTTTTCGCAATGCAAAGATTTTTACTTTTGAGGAAAGGAGAGGAAAACGAATGTCCGTCGGAATATCCACCGCCTGCTTTTATCCCGCGGCGACCGAAGAGGCTCTGCGCTGCGTCGCCGAAGCGGGAGCAAAAATTACCGAGGTGTTTTTTAACTCGCCGTCGGAATTGGAGCCGGATTTTCTCCGCCGCATTTCGTCTATAGCCTCTGACAGCGGCATCCGCATCCGCTCGATACATCCGTTTACCTCTTTCGCCGAGGGCTATATCCTCTTCAGCCAGTATGAACGCCGCTTCGACGATTACAGGGAGTTTTACAAAAAATATTATGCCGCCGCATCTGCGATAGGCGCGAAAATAGTCGTGCTCCACGGCGCAAAGCTGCCGGTGAATATCAGCACGGACGAATACGCCGAGCGCCTCGATTTGCTTGTCCGCGACGCGCGGGAGCAGGGGATAATCCTCGCCCAGGAAAATGTTGTTCATCATAACGGGCAGACGCCGGAGCTTATGAATGAACTGAAAGCGCGCCTCGGTGCGAATTTTCATATGGTGCTCGACATCAAGCAGGCGTACCTCGCCGGAGTCGACCCGATAGAATTTTTCAGGGAGTTTTCCGATAATATCTGCCACATACATCTGAGTGATCACGACGAAAATCATAAGTGCATGCCGCCGTTTGACGGAAAATTCGATTTCGCCGCCCTCTTTTCGCTCATGAAAGAAACCGGATATTCCGGCGACTGCGTTATCGAGCTCTACCGCTCGGGCTTCGAGCGCATAGATCAGCTGACAGATTCGATGCGAAGACTCGAAAAGCTTGACATTTGACCGTTTTTGTGCGATAAATATTATATGTTCATCAGGGAGTGATAGCTTTGAAGTGTCCGTTCTGTGGTTTTGAAGAGAGCAAGGTCATCGACTCGCGTCCTACAGACGAGGGCGAGAGAATACGCCGCCGCCGCGAATGCATCAGCTGCGGCAAGCGTTTTACGACCTATGAGATAATCGAGACCGTGCCGATAGTCGTCGTCAAAAAGGACAAATCGCGCGAGGTTTTTGACAGAAACAAGCTTTTCAACAGCATGCTCAAGGCGTGCGAAAAGCGTCCGGTCTATATGGAACAGCTCGAAAAGGCAGTCAGCGAGATTGAGGCTGTGCTCCAGAATTCACTCGACCGCGAGGTGACTACCGTCTATATCGGCGAGCTCGCGATGGAGAAGCTCAAGAGCATCGACGAAGTCGCCTATGTCCGCTTCGCTTCCGTCTACAGGCAGTTCAAGGATATCAATACGTTCATGGACGAGCTCGCAAAGCTACTCAAAGAAAAATAAAAACCCAAGGATCGCTCCGGCGGTCCTTGAATTTTTATCGCAATATAAATTTTACTTCGACTCCCTTGCGTAAAGGAAGACAGTTCGGCGTAAACCAAGACCGATGAATTGTTTTGCTTTGCTCAAAGTAATATAAGTGCACGGTAGGGGCGGATATCATCCGCCCGCGAAATCTGCACAAATTCGGCGGCATCTGATACAAAGCCATAACAATTCCGAATTGCCGAGAATCAAATCGATCGTTTTGATTTTGCAAACAATCGCATCAACCGCCGGCTCAAATTTTTTCTTCTCGTTGCCAAAGCTGTGATAAAGTGATAAAATCTAATCAACATATATTAATGGATGGGGTAAAAGTGGAGTCTGTCAAAATAAATCTGAAAAACAACTGCAAGTCGGCGGGAAAGTATCTGCTGACTTTTCTGAAATGGTTCGCCCTCGCCGCAGTCACGGGCGCGGTCGGCGGCGCGGTCGGCGCGCTGTTTCATCTGAGCGTCGAATATGTTACCGGCGTGCGCAAAGCACATTCGTGGATAGTGTTTTTGTTGCCTGTCGGCGGGCTTGTGATAGCCGGCTTGTATAAGCTCTCGGGCAAAAAAGATATCGGCACTAATGAAATACTCGATGCCGTGCGCTCGCCGCAGGGCGTGCCGGCGTTGCTCGCGCCGCTGATATTTGTCTCAACTGTTATAACGCATCTTTTCGGCGGCTCCGCCGGACGGGAGGGCGCGGCTCTTCAGCTCGGCGGCAGCATCGCGGGGCTGATAGGCAAAATAGCCCGCCTCGATGAAAAAGATATGCATATCATGACGATGTGCGGCATGAGCGCAGTGTTCTCCGCGCTTTTCGGAACGCCGATAACCGCCGCCGTTTTCGCACTCGGTGTTATCAGCGTCGGTGTCATTTACTATGCAGGTCTGCTCCCGTGTGTCGTGTCTGCGTTCGTCGCATATTTTATCTCAACTCTTATGGGCACCGAGCCTGTCGCGTTTACAGTCTCGAACATCCCTGCATTCTCGCTCAAGAGCTGCCTGCTTACCGCTCTGCTCGCCGCGATATGCGCTCTGCTGAGCATCGGATTCTGCCTCGGCCTGCACGGCACGCATAAGCTTTTTGCAAAAATTTTCAAAAACACTTTCGTCCGCGCAGTCATCGGCGGATTGATAATCGTCGCGCTGTCTCTTATCTGCCGAAGCGGGGACTACAACGGCGCGGGCATGGATATAGTCGAGCGCGCCATCGGCGGCAATGCGAAGCCCGAGGCGTTTTTGCTCAAATTTATCTTCACCGCCGTCACTGTCGGCTCGGGATACAAGGGCGGCGAGATAGTCCCGACTTTCTTCGTCGGCGCGACTTTCGGCTGCGTCGTCGGCGGACTTATCGGGCTCGATCCCGGATTTGCCGCGGCGGTCGGACTCGTCTCGCTTTTCTGCGGCGTTGTCAACTGTCCGCTCGCTTCTATATTCCTGAGCATAGAACTCTTCGGCGCGCAGGGTATGCCGCTGTTTGCGCTCGCTGCCGCCGTGAGCTATCTGCTCTCCGGCTATTACGGACTCTACAGCAGCCAGAAAATAGTCTATTCAAAGCTCCGCGCAGAGCTTGTGAATATAAACGCAAAGTAAATTATTGACTTTGTACCTGTTAACTGATAAGCTTATTTCAAACAATTAGTGGGAGGGAAAATATGGATGCATTAAAAGCAAAAAAAGGATTTATATGTGATATGGACGGTGTCATATATCACGGAGACAGACTGCTTCCGGATGTCAAAGAGTTCGTGGAGTGGCTGTATAAAGAAAACAAGTCGTTCCTGTTCCTCACGAATTCGAGCGAACGCTCGCCGCGTGAGCTTCAGCAGAAGCTTGAGAGAATGGGACTTTATGTTGACGAGAGTCATTTTTATACCAGCGCCCTCGCAACGGCAAAATTTATCAGCAGTCAGAAGCCCGGCTGTTCGGCGTATGTTATCGGCGCGCCCGGACTCGTCAACGCGCTTTATGACCAGGGCATTACGATGAACAGCATCGACCCGGATTATGTCATAGTCGGCGAGACTTCGAGCTATAACTATGAAACGGTCGTCCATGCGTCGAACCTCGTCAGAAACGGCGCGAAGCTCATCGGCACGAATACCGATCTCACGGGTCCCGTCGAGGACGGTATAGTCCCCGCGTGCCGCGCGCTCATATCTCCGATAGAGATGGCGACGGGCAAGAAGGCGTATTTCGTCGGCAAGCCCAATCCGCTCATGATGCGCACGGGACTCAAGATGCTCGGCGTCCATTCGGCGGAGGCTGCGATGATAGGCGACAGAATGGACACGGATGTCATTGCGGGCATCGAAACAGGTCTTGACACAGTCCTCGTCCTCTCCGGAGTCACGAGCCTCGAGGATGTCAATCTCTATCCCTACAGACCCACATATATATTCAACGGCGTCGGCGACGTCTTTTCAGAAATATAACAAAACGGAGAGTTAAAATGCATTACGAAAACAACTGGGAATCGCTCAACAGCCGCCATGTGCCGGATTGGTTCGCGGATGCGAAGTTCGGCATATTCATCCACTGGGGTCTCTATTCCGTGCCTGCGTATACCGAAAAAGGGCAGTATGCCGAGTGGTATATGCAGCAGATACGCGACGAGAACAGCGTCGCGCGCAAGTTCCACGACAGGGTGTATGCCCCCGGAACGCAGTATGAGGACTTTGTCAGCGGCTTCAAGGCGGAACTTTTTGATGCCGATGAGTGGGCGCAGCTCTTTGAAAAGTCCGGCGCAAAGTATATAAACCTCGTCTCGAAGCACCATGACGGCTTCTGCATGTTCAAGAGCGACTATGCGTGGAACTGGAACAGCGTTGATGTCGGACCCCACAGGGATTTCTGCGGTGAGCTGAAAGCCGCGCTCGAAAAGACGGATGTCAAGTTCGGCGTCTACCATTCGGTTTATGAGTGGTTCCATCCGCTCTACCTCAAAGATCCCGAGGAGTATGCCGTAAAGCATCTTATCCCGATGCTCAAGGAGCTTATAACAAAATACGAGCCGTGGACTCTGTTCACGGACGGGGAGTGGGATCACCCGAGCTCCGTCTGGCACTCGACAGACTTCCTCCAGTGGCTCTATAACGAATCGCCTGTTAAAGATACGATAGTCCCCAACGACCGCTGGGGCAAGGAAACGAGGGGTCGCCTGGGTGGCAACTTCACCACTGAATACGGCTATATTGACAACGGCAGACGCATTGAGGATGTCGAGCTCGATCGCCCGTTCGAGGAGTGCCGCGGTATCGGCGCATCGTTCGGACTCAACCGCATCGAGGGCGTTGACGAATATCTGAGCAGCAAGGAACTTATCGAAACACTCTGCTCGCTCGTCTCAAAGGGCGGCAACTTCCTGCTCAATATCGGCCCCGCCGCGGACGGCACTATCCCTGTTATCATGCAGGAGCGCCTGCTCGATATGGGCAAGTGGCTCAGTGTCAACGGCGACGCTATCTACGGCACGCGCATTTATACCAAAGCGCCGCAGGAGGGTACATATTACACCAGAAAGGGCGACAAGATCTACGCGATAACGAACGCCTATCCGTTTGACAGCCTCACGCTCGACAAGGTGGATTACAATCCGGATATAAAGGCGAAGCTTTTAGCGCATGACGCGCCCATAGCCGTCGAAAACGACAACGGCAAAGCAAAGCTCGTCTTCCCGCAGATAAACCCCGACGAAATGAAATGCGGCTGGCTCTATGCCTTCGAACTCGACGGAGTGAAGTAAAGACAAAATAAAAAGCGCAGGATGTTGAAAACAAATCAACATCCTGCTTTTTGTTGCATTTTTGACTTTATGCCGTCGGGGGAGTGGGATTGTCCTGCTGAGAAGCGGCAGCCAGCTGAATTGCATCGAAAATCTTCTTTGAGAGACCGGACTGATTCACGCATCCTACAATACCCGTTATGAACGGAACGAGACACACAAACCAACCGAGCGCAATAGCGATTATCTTGTTGCTCCACTCGTCCTCAACGCTTACGTTGAGCGAGTCGTTCATGAGGGTGAGTGTGACCTTGCTCTCAAGACCGAGACCGATTATGTTCTTTATGCCGTCACGGTCAATCTTGACATTCAGGTTTGCGAGCGTGTCGTTCAATATGACCGGTGTGCACTCGAATCCCTGCGCTCTGAGCGCTTCTGCCGCCGCATTTGTCACGCCGGCGATGCCTGTGCCGCTTTTGAGAGGCACAATTGTTGTCTTTGCCATTGTTTTACCATCCTCTTTCTCGAGATTTAAATATTTTGAACAGCTTATAAATTATGCTGTTGCAAAAATCAAACATAACAATTTCACTTTTGACGATGAGCCTGAAAATATATACTGCGAACAAAGCCGTAAAAAACAAAACTGCAAGAAATATCGTGACTTTTTTCGGAATGTGTTTTCTGAAGAGATATACGGCGGCTGCGGGCGGCAGCGCAAGAACCATCGGATGAAACCGGATCGCGGCGCATATATCAAGCCTGAACATGGCTAATACTGCGCGCGTCATCCCGCATCCCGGGCAGGGGATGCCGAACAGCTGCTTTAGCGGGCATCCAACAGTCAAATAGAACGTCACAAGAGCCACAGCAAGAACGGTATTGCGCAGTAAGTATGGATTTTTCAGCGCCTGTATAACTTGCGAAGTGCGGTTGCCGTCATATATCTTTTTCAAAGCCGTGAAATATCCTTAGTTTTTGATTTCCTTGATATCGTAGCTGTCGCTCCAGCTGGTGATATTTGATGCAATTACTTCTTCTGTGCTGTTGTAGGAAGAAGCGGTACTGAAGTCCAGAGCGTCTGCACTGCTCGTTCCCCATTTCAGCGTTCCGTCAGGATATTTCACGACATTCTCTGCACATACGCAAGTATATATGTTTGCAGTAGTGCCATACTCACTCTTGCATGAAAAACGATAGATGAAGCAGATTTTGTTGTATACCTTATTATGGGCTGAGTCGGGGAAAAGACTCAGCTTGTTGGCTTTGAGAGAAACCATATATGTGCCGACAAAAGTTTTTCCTGTCACTTCGGCGATTGTAAAACCATGCAGAGCGTATGCATCCATAAGATAAGTGCTGCCTATCGCTTCCGCACATTGAGCCGTTACAAAATCGCCGCGCTCTTTCTTGAGCGAATCAAGGTTGAGCCCCTCAACGGATGTTATATATTCCGGCATATTTGATATGTCGAACTGCTTTGTTTCGCTTGCAAGGGCATATCCGCTGTTGGCGGAGCTCAGCGAAGCGGTTATTGTGGCCTTTTCTCCGTTGGCATAATAATCCTTGTCTGCGGAAAATTTAACTTTTTCCTGCACCTCGGTGTCGCACTCCGAGGTGTTGATTGAAACCTGACAGAAAGGGGATATGCCGGTGACTGTTATATCAAGCCCTTTGAACGGATTGAGCACAATGCCGGAAGAACTCTTACTGCTTTTGCCGCTCTCGCCGCTTTCGCTTACCGAACCGCCCTTTATGACTTCTATATCCTTGGTCTTGTTTTTCTTGCAGGCGGCAAAAGAAAATAAAATCAATAAGACCGAGATTAAAGCAAAAATTCTTTTTGTCATTTTGTACTCTCCGTTCCTGCTGCAATTGCAGCTTTTTGTGTCTTTTTGAGCTTCGATGAAAACAGCTTGGTTATAACAAACGCAAATACCGTTTCTGCGAGATAGATATAAGCCATGAACTTTATTTCTATCTCCGAGGATGAAGCTTGCGAATATACAAGTACGATTATAAAATACAGCAGGAAGTTATATATCGAGGCGATATAATTGAGTATCAGATATTTCTTCTGATATGCTTTTCCCAAAATGATCGGCAGAACGGTGAACAAAATGGCGGCAACCGCTGCTATGACGCCTATGTTGAGAAGCGGGAGCAGATACTGTGCGTCTCCCGTGTCCGATGCAGAACCGCCGTAGCTTTCGATGAGCTTTTTCATTTCGTTGAGCACCTTGATGAAGGATCCGCTCTTTGAAGAAAAAATAATCCGTATTTCTATCATGTCCGAAAACATGAGCGCAATGTTGAGAATAAATGCCGCCACCGTGGCTAAAAACATCGGCTTTGCCTCTTTGAGATTGTTATATGAATTTATGATCTTGCCTGTGTATCCGCTGTAAGAAGCGGCTTTTGGGGCTCTGCTGAATAACGGTGCGGAATTTTCTGCACCGTCTTCCGGAATTTTTGCTCCGCATGCAGGGCAAAATGATTCCGTCCCCGTGATTTCTTTGCCGCATTTGCTGCAATATTTCATGGTATATCCTCCTCTTTAGAATTCGACCAAGTACCAGTCACCGTTTTCTTTTACCATATCAAAGGTTTGCTCCGTTGTACTTTCCGCATATAAATAATCTTCGCTTGTCCAGACATCGGCGGTCACTCTGGCGTGAGTGTCATCCGTAAAAACGATTTTTTTGACGGTGAACTTTATCTGTTCATCCTCTGTGGCTACGCCGATTGAAAACAAACTGCTGAACATGTCGCCGCCCAAGTTGAAGTTGAACGGACCGACGCTGCCCTGAACCATTGAACCAAGTGTTCCGAAGCCTTTGAGAGCGTTTCTGCTCTTTGCGTCGAAACACTCTATGCACCCGTTTAAATTACCGCTTGCGTATGCGGTTTCGAATTTTTCCAGGCATTCCACAATCTTTTCTTCGTCGCTTTTTTGAAAAAATATGAAATATGCGCCTGTGCATACGACAGCCAAAGCTATCACTATTGCTATTACCTTTTTCATAATTCTGCCCACCGCTCACATTTACGAGTTATACATCTGCGCTATCTCGTTATAGCAATCTTCGCATATTACGACATTGTCGTCCATGACTGTGCTTTCATAGCGCTTTCCGGTTGATTCTTTTCCGCAGAGGTCACATGTGAACGACTTCTGCGAACGTGTGCAGGATGCGAAAAATGCAACCATCAGACACATGAAAACGATAAAGACTTTTTTCATTTCTGCTGCTCCTTTCTGCTTTTGCTTTTTTGCGCTTTTAGAACGCTAAGAAAATTTTAATCTATTTCAGGTTAAATGTCAATACTCTGAAACAGGGTAGAATATAATTTTTTACACAGTGCAGAGTTGAGGTGCGAATAAAAAATGTATAGGAGAATTCGTGATCTTCGAGAGGATCACGACATGAATCAAACTCAGGTTGCAAAAATTCTCGGAATGTCTCAGACGGGGTATTCCAAGTATGAGACAGGGGAGAACGATCTGCCGACGGCAGTGCTTATAAAACTTTCCCGATTCTATGACACAAGCATAGACTACCTTCTGGGTGAGACGGATGAAATAAAAAGATATCCGTAAAAGCGTATAGTGTGTTGACTTTGAAATCTGAGCGTAAAACAAAAATCCCGGAACATCAATAGCGGTGTTCCGGGATTTCCAATATATTTTTTAACTGGTTTAGTCCGTAATACTCTGCATTTACTCTGCACTTTCCAAGCTTTTTTGTATGTGAATACAGGATAATAGAAATATTTTTATTGGCGGTTTGCTTAAGCAAGTGCATTAATAAACCTTTTAGCGAAATATCAAAGTGTTAGGAGAAGCGTTAGAAAATATATGCTTTCTAATCTTACACAAATCTTACACAAAAAATAAAAAGCCTTGAAACCGTTAGATTTCAAAGCTTTTTAATTGGTCCGAGTGGCGAGACTTGAACTCACGGCCTCTTGACCCCCAGTCAAGCGCGC
>OJAW01001476.1_pt1 | contig 13477 bp, 15 predicted proteins | sample 1589151 | NCBI WGS metagenome assembly OJAW01 (sample SAMN03283290) | human gut metagenome | biome: human-associated habitat; material: feces | host: Homo sapiens | place: Peru | collected 2012 | reverse complement strand
AGGGGTGCAACCAAACGCCGAATTAATGAGTCAAGTGCTCCCAAAAACTACCAAAATCCCCAATACAAAAGGCCTTGTGGCAGTGGAAAGAAATATAAACAATGCTGTGGTAAATAGTTTGTTTTATAAAAAAATAGGGTGGTGAAAAGATGAAAATACTTTTAGACTCTACGAATGTTTCTAAACAAAGGTCAATTTTAATTGCGATGAATGAATTAGGATTTGATGATATTTCTATTATTCCTGTTAATGTTAATTCATTAGTAAGTTCTAAACCTATTAATGATGAAACCTTAATAGGTGCTAAAAATAGAAATCATAGTTTATATGATTATTGTATGGAAAAAGATAAACATATGTAGGTGGCAAGAATACGTGGTAAATAATCATAATTTCTTATAAAATAAGTAATGTGATTAAATTTAATGGGTGGTTTTCTTATGAGTATGGAAAGTAATTTAATAGTAAAAAGGATTTCTTTGGAAAGAGATAAAATTGATTCTTTTGATAGATATCCTTTTAATATAGATATTGTTAAAAATTTTGATGAATTAAATTTTGATTCACAAGTAACATTTTTGTTGGAGAAAATGGTGTTGGAAAATCAACCTTCATTGAAGCAATTGCTGTTGCTTTGGGATTACCTGCTGAAGGTGGAACAGAAAATTTTAGATATGAAACAAGAAATACTACATCTGAGTTATCTAACTATTTGAATGTTTGGACATACAATAAGCCAAAGATGAAGTTTTTTCTAAGAGCAGAAAGTTTTTATAATTTTTCTTCTGAAGTTCAGCGATTGGTAGAAGATGATGATTTTTGTAGTTTATATAATTCTTATGGTGGAAATTTACATGAATGTTCTCATGGAGAATCTTTTATAAAACTTGTTCAAAATAGATTTACTGACCATGGATTATATATTTTAGATGAGCCAGAAGCTGCTTTATCTCCACAAAGACAATTATCATTATTATGTCTTATTGATCAACTTGTTAAAGAAGGTAGTCAATTTATAATAGCTACTCATTCACCAATTTTAATAAGTTATAGAAATGGTAAGATATTAGATTTAAGTAATAATTTCAAAGAAGTTAAATATAAAGATACAAATATTTATTCATTATATAAAATGTATTTGGATGAACCAGATGCTATGCAACATAGATTGTTTGATTAATAAAATTATTTGTTTTGAGTTTAATTGATTTTTGATGATTATTAAATATTTTGAAAAATGTATTATGAAAGTGGTAAATAAATTATAATGTTTTAGGGTGGTGTAGGTTATGTATAGTAATGAAGAATATTTAAAAAAAGAAATAATGAATCAAAGTAGACATCTATTTATATTTGGATATAATAATCAAGAAAGAAGTGACTTTTTACAAAGTCTTGAAAAAACTTATCCTTTTACAAATGAATTATCTAATCCAATTGCATTATATTTTGATTCATTTGGATTACCTAGAATAGAGAATGATTTAAAAAATAGAAATAGTTATATGCTTCAAGCTATGAGTCGTGAATATTTGTCATTCTTGATTGCTAGTAAAATTTTAGAGAAAACTATTAAATATAATTATGATAATTTAGATGATAAATTATCATGGTTAATTAATTTAACAAATATGAATAAAAACCAAAATTATGGTGAAATAGTTTGTGTAAAAGATTTATTGAACGAATTTAAGATTTCTAGAGATTTTTATTATGATAGTTATATTAATTATGTTAAGGGTTTAATTGAAAATATTTCTATTGATGATATTGCTATTCCTTTTTTGGACTTAGAAATGTTTGTTAATCAATATAAAATGTGTATTGATATGCAATCATATTTTGGAATAATATTAGATAAGAAAAATAATATATCTACTTTATCAGTTCAAGCAATTAATAATTTTATTGGTGCAAGAATAAATGGTGATATATCAATAAAAGTTGCAATAGAGCCTGATGATTGGGAAACATATTGTGGTACAAATGGACAATATATAGAAGCAATACATGATTATGGTACTATTGATTTAGATGATTCATATACTAAAAGATTATCAAAAATTAAAAAGTGGTAAAAATAATAAAATTGCTTTAAGAGCAAAGAAATTCTAAATATATAAATATATTTACTCTCATTCAAGATTCCTGCTTTAATTCTCCACAGGTAAGCAACTATAATTAATATACTAAATAATGTTGATATTGTTAATTTTATTTTGTTTAATAGTAAAGTGTAAAATTTTATAAGTTATTATGCTATAATTGTATATAGAAGGGAGTTATATTTTATGAATAATTATTTAAATAAAAAGGTTGCAATATGTGAAAAACTTTTTGAATATTCAAGTACTAATATACCATTAAATAATAAATATAATACTACTATTGGGGTAATAACTAATATTTATGATAATAAATTTATTGAGTTAGATAATAAGATATTAATTGCAATTGATTATATATATAAAATAGAAATACTTGATAAATAGTTATGAGGTAATATATGAAAAAAGATAGAGAAAAATTTTTGTCTTCAATTTATGTAATAATAAAGAATGAAGATAATAAAATATTATTGCAAAGAAGACAAGGTACTAAATTATGACATGGATATTTAGTACTTACTGCTTGACGTTTAGATATTCGAGAAAATGTTTATGATAAATTAGTTAGGGAAGTAAAAGAAGAGTTGGATATTGATATATCTATAAATGATATTGTTGATACTTTTGTATTTAATCGTAGAAATAGAACTTTATTACCTTATTTTGATGTTTATTTTTAAATTAATAATTATAAAGGTAATATTAAGATTAATGAATCTAGTAAATGGTTTGAATTAATATGAGCTATTTTAAATTAATTATCTGGTGATATGATTGAATTTGAAAAAGAAGTTATTTATAATAATTTAAAGGGTATAAAATTATGTTGATAATAAATAGGAGGGTTTTATGAATAATGAACAAGTAAAAGAAGAATTAATGAAAAGATATATGTATTTATATCAAAATAAGGAGTTAATTTTATCTTTATGTATTCATTGTGGTATTGAAAAAAAGAAAATAGTAAAAAAGATAAAAGAATTTAAAAATATATTAAAAAATTGTAAAGATGATGAAATGGTTAGCAATACAATTAAAAAAATTATTAATGATTATAAAGTGAAATTAAATACTGAAAAATATTATTTAATGTCTAATGTTAATGATAATGTTGTTTCTATGTTTGAAGATTTTTTATTTAGTGATTTTGATATGGAAGAACTTGATTTATATAAACATATTGAAGCAGTTAAGAGTGATGAAAAATATTTAGGAGCTTTTAATTATTTAATTGAACAATTAGAAGATAGAAGAAGTTGCAATGCTAATTTAAGTAATATACCTACTTTTACTGTATGGAAGATATTATCTTATGTGAGAAAGAAAAATAGTAATAATAAGATATTATTGGATGCATTAGATAAATATTATAATATTGATAGATTTGTTATTACTAATAGTGATTGCATTAGTGGATATAAATTTCTTGAAAGTGATTATGATAATTTAAATGAAGAAGTTTTAAATAAATATCCAAATAGTGCTATATACAATTGGAATAAATTTGGTGGAATAGTTATATTACCTAATAAAAATTGTTTTGAAGAAGAGGATGAATATTTTGATGATATATTAGATGAAAATATAACTTATGATAATAATGCTAAATCTTGTTTTATGTTAGATTTAGCTAATATGTCTAATTTAGATATTGAATCAAAAGAATATATTAGAAATAATTTAATAATTGATAAAAAGAAATTGGTTAAAAATTAGATATATTTTTATATCTTTTTTTATGGTATAATATTTATAGTAGAGGTAGTATGAAGAAGAAGTATTATAAAAAGAAAAGAAAAAATAAGTATTATAAATATATAAATATAATTAGGGTAATTTTATTAATTAGTGTGTTATTGTACCATTTAAACATATTAAAAGGTGGTTATTTAGCGGTATGTACTTTCTTTGTATTAAGTGGATATTTATCTATAGTTAGTTTATTTAATAAGAAGAAAATTAATTTTAAGGAATATTATGTTAATAAATTTTTAAAATTATATTTACCATTAATTATTGTTACTTTTATTAGTGTTAGTGTTATATCTTTGATGCCTAATATATTGTGGTTAAATTTAAAACCAGAGGTTAATTCTATTATATTAGGATATAATAATTTTTGGCAGATTGGTGTTAATTTAGATTATTTTGCTAGACATATTGATTCTCCTTTTATGCATTTATGGTATATTAGTATTTTGTTACAGTTTGAAATAATATTTCCTTTGTTATTTATATTATTTAAGAAGACAGGAGATAAATTAAATAAATGTATACCTTGTATTATTAGTTTTATATTATGTATTATAAGTATTATTTATATGTATAGTGTTAGAGATAATATTAATATTATGTATTATAGTACTTTTAGTAGAATATTTTCTTTATTTATGGGAGTATTTATTGGATTAATTCATAGTTATTATAAAGTATTAGTTCCTAATAATAAAATAGTTAGAAAGATTATATTTTATTTATATTTATTTATTTTAATATTAATGTTTATATTTATTGATAGTAATTCTTATTTATTTATTAGTATGATTATTGTATCTTTTATTACTTGCAGGTTAATTAGTTATGGTATTATGATAGATAATAAGTTAAATAGTAAATTTTATAAAGTTATTAAGAGTATATCTAATATTAGTTATTATGTTTATTTAGTTCAATATCCTGTTATATATATATTTCAATATATTAATATTGCTAGTTATTTAAAGATTATATTTATACTTATACTAATATTTGGTATATCATATATTTTATATTTTTGTTTAAATTATAAGAATAAAAATTATAAAGTAATTAGATACATGTTAGGGTTTATATTATTAATTATTTCAATGTTTGGTATTTATAAGTATTTTATTACAAAGGATCATACTGAAGAATTAAAAAAATTGGAAGAACAACTTAATGCTAATAGTGTGATGCTTGAAGATAATAAGAAAGCATATGAATTGAAGAGTAAGAATGAAAAAAATAGTTGGGAAGAAAAATTAAAGGAATTAGAGAACAATGAGAGTAATTTAGGTAGTGTTGTTAAAAATCTTAATGTTGTTGGTATTGGAGACTCTGTTATGCTTGGTGCGATTGATGAATTATATAATGAATTTCCTAATAGTTATTTTGATGCAAAGATATCTAGAACGGCTTGGGAAGCTGGAGGTATATTAGAAAATTTATTAAATGATAATATGCTTGGAGATATTATTATATTTAATTTGGGTACTAATGGAGATTGTAGTTATGAATGTAAAGTTAATATTATTAATAAGTGCGGTAATAGAGAGATATTTTGGTTAAATACTGTTAATTATCCTTATGTTAATGATAATTTAAATTATTTAGCTAGTAATTATTCTAATTTACATATTATTGATTGGAAGAGTATATCTAATGGTCATAGTGAATATTTTGGAGTAGATGGAATTCATTTAACTAATGCTGGTAAGAAGGCTTTTGCTAATACTATATATGAATCAATATATAATGTTTATTTAGATAAATATAATAAAGAAAAGGAAAAAATTATTAATAAATATAATGATGAATTAAAGAATAAATATAGTTTTTATGGTAATGATTTACTTATTAATTCATATGAGGACATTAAAGATAAATATAGTGATGCAGAATATAATATTAATAAAAATTATAATTATGAAATGTTATATAATGATATTAGTAATTCAATTAATATTGATACTTTAAATTATAATGTTGTATTTGCTTTTGATAAGACTATTAATTTAAGTTATGAGAATTATTTATCTTTGATTAATTTGTGTAAAGATTATAATATTTATATTTTATTATTTGATAATAAGTATGATTTTAGCAATTATAATAATGTTAATGTTATTATGTTTGATTTGTATGATGAATATTTAATGGTAGATAGAGTTCATTTAAATAGTGAGGGTAATAGGAAGTTAGTTGAAGTTATAGATAATTATATGAAGAAAAAAGATTGATTTTGTGTCAATCTTTTAGTTTTTGTCTTTTTTTATGAAATATATACATATACTACTTAATAATATTATTATAATTAATCCAATTGTTTTAAATGTATTCCATGATAAATTAAAGTTTGATTTATTAGTTTTATTTATTGTTATAAAAAAGTAAATATTATCTTTGTTATTTTCATCAATTGTCCATGTATATGTATTGTTTTTTATTTTTTGGGCATTATTTGAGGTTACATTATAATCTGTTGTTATGTTAATATTTGTTGTTTCAGAATAATTACAATTGAATTTACCTGATACTACTAAATAATATTTGTTATCTTTGTATTCGTATACATGGTTGTCAAAACATTCATTTATTATTCTTGAATTATTAAAGTTATTTTCATTAAATATATAATTATAATCAAAATCAATTCCATCTTGTGCCTTGTTAGTTGTTTTGTTATAAAATATATTTTCGTTTTTATAAAATGATGGTTGTTCTTCGTTTAATAAGAAACTATAATTATTAATACTTGTTGAGTTATTTGTATCTAATTCTTTATTTAAGACGCTGCCTGTTATTGTTTCTTTGAAATTATTATCGTTTATTTCTAGATTATAATTTACTGTACACCCAGTTAAAAGTAGGCATGTAATTAATATAAATAATATTTTTTTCATTATTCCTCCTTATTTATACCATGAACCATAACCCATTATTGAAGGATTGGTTAATTGATAACTTCCTTTGATAACTGTATCATTTCCTGAATTTCCTTCGATTGTATGTACTACGCCATTGCTTGTATATTCTACAATTCCTATATGACTATTTGCTATAAACATTCCATTATATATATTTTTATTCCAATTGTTTCCCCAGTTAAAGTATATATAATCTCCTTTTTTAGGTGTGTAGTTTCCGCCGTAATGTTTAGAATAATAAAATTGTAAGTTACTATTTGTATGAAAATTATATATTGATCCTACTGCTGATGCAAAGTTTGAAATTGGTTTTTCTTTTTGAATAACATCGTTAAATAAATTAGTGTTTTGGGCATTTGCTTTTTTAGATACCCATGTTACAAATATTGCACACCATGGTTCTCCATCAAGGGAAGGTGCTATTTCTTTGGCATATTTGTTTTTGTCTTTGACTGCTTGATATCCAACTTCTTTTGTTGCAACTTGTATCATTTGTGCTGCTAATTGTTGATATGTATTTCCAGATGCTTCACTTCCTGGAGTTATTTCTGTATTATTGTCTGAATTATTATTTCCGTTATTACCGGTATTACTACTTGACGAAGAACTATCATTATATGCTTTTTGTTCTTTTTGTTCTTCGTATATTTTTTGCTTTCTTTCTTTATCTTTTAATTCTTCTTCGATATCTTGTGCTATTTGTGCGTCTTTAATTGTTTCTTTTGTTGCGTTTGCAATACATTGCTTATAGTTTGTTCCTACTTCGGTTAAGCCTGCGGTAGATACTAAGTTTGTTGTTATTGATACTATTGTTGGTGCAAAAAATACAAGTATGGAATACATTATTCTTTTAAAAATAAGTTTTTGGATACTGCTTATTGTTTTATCAGTATCTGCGCCAAGTACTATTTTAAATACATCAATTGTTATTATTACAATCATTCCTATTGGTATTATTATTGTTGCTATATTTAAAATCATCTTTGCCAAATAAATAATTCTTAATATATCTGGATTTTGACATCCACTTAATAAAAAATACATTTTTTCACCTCTTTAGATAATTATAACTTATTTTTATGTTATTTACAATGAAAAAAAGATACAATGTATCTTAAAATTTTCCGTTATTGTGAGAGTAGCCATTTTCATTTGTGGTTGTTCCACCTTTTCCTGTTTCTTGTTGGTTATCGTAAATGTTTTGATAGTATTCTATTTTTTCTTTTGTTGCATTATCTATACATTGTTTATATTCTGATGTTATTCCTACTGCTGATAATAAGTTCATTACTACAGTTACTATTGTTGGTACAAAGAATAATAATATTGCATAAATTAATCTTTTTATTGCTATTTTATTATTATCTTTAACTGTTTTGTCGTTGTCACTATTTGTTACATTTTTAAATAAATCAATAATTATAAATACTACTAATGCTACTGGTATTATTATAAATACAATATTTAATATTTTTTTTGCTAAATAAATAATTCTTAATATATCTGGATTTTCACATGCTTTTAATAGAATATACATAGTTTTTACACCTCTAATACAATTATAACTTATTTTATTTTTTTTTACAATTATTATTTACAAAAATTATTCTATTTGTTATAATACCATAAAGTAAAAAAGGAAGAGGGAATATTATGGATAGAATTTATATATTTGGTCATAGGAATCCGGATACTGATAGTGTGTGTGCAGCGATTAGTTTATCATATTTAAAGAATAAGATGGGATATAATACTATTCCTGTTGTTCTTAGTTCAATTAATTTAGAATCAAAATTTGCTTTAAATTACTTTAATGTGAAAGAACCTGTGTTTTTTAATGATGTTAAAATTAAAATTAAAGATATTGATTATTCTAAAAGATTTACTGTTTTGGATACTGATAGTATAAAAGATGCTTTTGTAAAAATGAATAATAATGATGTTGGTAAAATACCTGTTATAGATAATAATAAAAAGATGATGGGTATTGTTAGTATGAAGGATATTGCTAAGGAGCAATTGAGTTCTAATTATGAAAAGGTTAATAGTAGTTACGATAAAATATTAGATGTTATTGATGGTACTGAAATACTTAGATTTGATGATGAAATTGTTGGTAATTTACTTGTTGCAGGTTATAAGAGTACTACTTTTATTGAAGAAATGAATTTAACTAATAATGATATTTTAATTGTTGGAGATAGACATAGTATTATTGAGTATGCAGTTAAGTGTGGAGTTAAATTAATTGTGGTTACTGGGGAACATAATATTAAGGATGAACATTTAGAACTTGCTAGAAAAAATAAGGTTAATATTATTAAGTCTGCATATAATACTTTATATACTAGTAGGGTATTTAATTTATGTAATTATACTAAGACAATTATGAATACTAATAGTATTCTATGTGTTAATGAAAATGATAATTTGAGTGATTTTATTGAAATGGCTAATAAGAAAAAATATAGTTATTATCCTGTTTTAGATAATAAGGGTAGATGTTTAGGTATTATTAGATTAAGTGATGTTGTTAGTAATAAGAAGAAAAAGGTTATATTAGTAGATCATAATTCTTATGAACAAAGTGCAATAGGACTTGAAGAAACAGAAATACTTGAGGTAATAGATCATCATAATATTGGTAATGTTGCTACAAATATGCCAATTAATTTTAGAAATATGCCAGTAGGTAGTACAAATACTATTATTTATACTATGTTTAGAGATAATAATATTGAAATACCTAGTGATATAGCAGGTATTATGTTATCTGGTATTATATCTGATACTTTATTATTTAAGAGTCCTACTACTACAAATATGGATATAGATGCTGTGATAGTATTAAGTCATATTGCTAAGGTTAATTATAATGAATATGGTATGGCTATGTTAAAGGCAGGTAGTACATTAAAAGGTAGAACTAAGGAAGAAATATTATATACTGATTATAAGTCATATCCTGTTAATGATAAAAAGATTGGTCTTAGTCAAATATTTACTATGAATATTGATGAAGTGTTAGAAGAAGTAGAAGATTATGTTAATTTGATGAATGATATTTGTAAAAAGAGTAATTATTATTTTATATGTTTATTTGTTACTGATATTATTAATAATGGTAGTTATGTTATATATAGTGATAATGCTAAGGATATTATTAAGGAATCATTTAATTTATCTAGTATATATCAAGGTATATTTATTAAAGATATTTTATCTAGAAAGAAACAAGTTGTTCCTATAATTATGGATTATATGGAAAATAATTAATTAAAATTATAAAAAAAACTTGGTTTAAGATGTAAGATTTGGTATAATATAAAAGAAAGAGGTGTAATATGAAAATTTTAGCGGTTAATGCAGGAAGTTCTTCACTTAAATTTACTGCATACGAAATGCCTGAGGAAACAAATTTAATTTCAGGTGTATTTGAAAGAATAGGAATGGAAGATAGTTTTTATACTATTAAGTTTAATGGTGAAAAAATAAAGAAAGAGATTGATTTACCTAATCATGAAGTTGCTTTTAAAACTTTAATGGATGAACTTATTGATAATGGTGTTGTTAAAGATTATGATGAGATTAAAGGTATTGGTCATAGAATAGTTCAAGGTGGTAGTTACTTTGATAAGACTGTTGTTGTTGATGAAGAAGTTGTTAGTAAGATAGATGAACTTGCTGCACTTGCTCCATTACACAATCCAGCAGCAATTGTTGGTATTAGAGCTGCTCAAGCGGTTGTACCTAATGCTACTCAAACTGTAGTTTTTGATACTGCGTTTCATCAAACTATGCCAGAAGAAAACTATATGTATGCACTACCTTATGAATGGTGCGAAGAATATCAAATAAGAAAATATGGTGCACATGGAACAAGCCATAAGTATGTAGCTGCAAGAATGAATGAGATTTTAGGTAGATATAATACTAAACTTATTACTTGTCATATAGGTAATGGTGCTTCAATTTCTGCAGTAAAAGAAGGAAGATGTGTTGATACTTCAATGGGACTTACTCCAAATGCAGGTCTTATTATGGGGACTCGTTGTGGTGATATTGATGCTACTATTGTTCCTTATATGATGGATAAACTTAAAATTAATTCTAAGAAAATGGATGAAATTTTAAATAAAAAGAGTGGATTACTTGGTATAAGTGGAGAAAGTAGCGACTCAAGAGATATTGAAGATGGTATCAATAGAGGTAATGAAAGATGTATTCTTGCTCAAAAAATGTATGTAAGAAGAATAATTGATTACATTGCTAAATATTATGTAGAACTAGGTGGATGTGATGCAATAGTATTTACTGCAGGTGTTGGAGAAAATTCAATTCATACAAGACATGAGGTATTAGATGGCCTTAAAGTTTTAGGTGTTGAAATTGATGATGAAGCAAATAATGTTCGTGGTGAAGAAAGATTAATTACTACTGAAAATTCTTCAATTCCATGTTATATTATTCCTACTAACGAAGAATTAATGATAGCAAGAGATACATACGATTTATCAAAATAGAAAGAGTGGTAGTGTGACTATCTTATTAAAACAAATAAAAAAAGAAATAAAGAAATATAATGATATTGTAATAGTTAGACATATTGGGGCAGATCCTGATGCTTTGTGTAGTCAGTTTGCTTTAAAGGAGATTATTAAACTTAATTTTCCTAATAAGAAAGTTGTAGCATTGGGTAATCCTGCATCTAGATTTAAGTATTTAGGAACTTTAGATAAAGATGTTGATATGGATTATTCTAAGGCATTACTTATTGTACTTGATACTCCAGATATTAAAAGAATAGATATTAATGTTGATATAAATAAATTTGCTTATATAATTAAAATAGATCATCATCCTATTGTAGATAAATATGCTAATATTGAATTAGTAAGTGAGGTATCTAGTACTTGTCAATTAATTACATCATTTGTAAAAGAAAATAAGTTAAAGTTTAATACTGAAATTAGTAAATATTTATATACTGGTATTGTTAGTGATACTGATAGATTTTTACATGATTATACTAGTAAAGAAACTTTTGAACTTGTAAATTATTTACTTGATAATTATAATTTTAATTTAAAAGAAATATATGAGCCACTTTATATGAGGCCTTTGGAAGAAATAAGATTTCAAGGTTATGTATATGAAAATATGAATATTACTGATAATGGACTTGCTTATATAAAGATTACTGATCAAGATATGAAAGATTATAAGGTTGATTCTGCTTCGGCAGGTAATATGATTAATGAACTTAAATATATTAATAAAATTAAGGTATGGGTATTCTTTTCTGAGGATGTTAAGAGTAATTTAATTAGAGCAAATATTAGATCTCGTGGTCCATATATTAATGAAATAGCTACTATATATGGCGGTGGAGGTCATAAATATGCTTCTGGTGCTAGATTAGTTAGTTGGCAACAAGTTGATAATTTAATAAGTGATTTAGATAAAATATTAGAGAAATATAATGAAGATGAGAATAAATAATTCTTGTCTTTTTCTCTTTTCTTATTTGTTAATTTTTGATATAATATAGATACTTGGATGTGGTAGTAATGAACAAGTTTAAGTTTGTTGGTTTTATATTTTTATTTATTTTACTTTTTTGTGTTATTGGTAGTTTTTTTATCAATAATGGTGAAGAAATAGTACTTAATGAAGATATAATTAATATACAAAATAAGATTAATGATAAAATAAATATTTATGGTTATACTTTTGATAATATGAATGTTATTGTTAATCCTTATGATATGAATTATAATACTGCTTTAATTATGTTTGAAACTGATGATGAGGTTAGTATAAATGTAAATGTAAATAATCTATATAGTTATAGTAGTAAAGTTACTAATAGACATTATATTGGGGTATATGATTTAAATGTTGGAGATAATGTTATTACTTTAAAGTATGGTAATAATACTAAGAAAATTAATATAAATATTCCTGAATTAAGAGATATAATAGACAAAAATAATATGACAATATTAAATAATAATCATTTGATTATACCTACTTATGAATATATAAGAGATAATGTTTATACTGGATTTAGGGAAGTTGATATTCTGGGTAAGATATACTTTGAATATATAATTGATACTGGTTATAAAGGATTAAGTGTACAAGTTGATTATGATAAGCTTGCAGTATTAAGTGATAAACTATTAATTATAGATTTACAAAATGGTAATGTAATTCAATCATTTGATATAGATAATTATGATTATAATAGTATAACTTATAAAGATAATAAAATAGTTTTATCTAGTTTAGATAATGAGTTTTCTATTGATTATGTTGGTAATATAGATAGTAAAGAACACTTTGAGGGAGATATTAATTATAAGTTAGGCAATGCTGTTAGATTTTATAAAGAAAAAGAAACTGAAGTGAGTAAGGAAAATATTTTATTACTTAGTTATGAAAAAGATTTTGATAAAGATATAAAGATAGAAAAAGAATTTAATAGGATTATTATTAATTATGATGAAGTAGATAATTGTAATACTTATTTAATATTAGATAAGTTTATGGATAAGAGAATATATAATTTATGTGATAAGGTAAGTTATATATATACTAAGGATTTAAGTGGTAAGTATTCAATTTATTTTAAGATAGATGATAAGATATATAAAGCAAGTAAGTATTTTAATTTTAATTAGGGAGGGTTTATGGAAT
>OJAW01001475.1_pt1 | contig 13479 bp, 10 predicted proteins | sample 1589151 | NCBI WGS metagenome assembly OJAW01 (sample SAMN03283290) | human gut metagenome | biome: human-associated habitat; material: feces | host: Homo sapiens | place: Peru | collected 2012 | reverse complement strand
GGTTATTAACAGTGTAGATTGGCAGAGAGCAGGCTTTAATGTTGTCGGCGATGCAGAAAACGGAATTGAAGCGTTGGAGCAGCTTGAAAAGCTTGAGCCGGACCTTATTTTGACGGATATTAAAATGCCGCTTATGACAGGACTTGAGCTTGCACGCAAGGCTCGAGAGGTTCGTCCTGCGACAAAATTTGTTATTTTAAGCGGCTACGATGACTTTGAATACGCACAGGAAGCGTTCAAATACAATGTAATTCGCTATCTTTTGAAGCCCGTTTCGGCTCAGGAGCTCGGCGACGAGCTTTTGAAAATCCGAGAGGAAATGGACTTGGAGTTTGAGCACCTCAAAAGCGGCGCTTCCGACGAAAATACGGCTTTGAGGCTTGAAAAGGCGGAATTTTTGCTTCCGCTTTTGCTCGGAACGAGTGACGATAACTATCCCGATGAGGTGCTTATTCAGACGGCGAAAAGAATAGGGATTATCAAAAGCGATGACGAGTGCTACACCGTTGTTGTGTCGAAATTCAAAAATTCACAGGATAAGAACGTAACCGAAAAGCACCATATCGATTTTGTGAATGCAATTGTCGGAAAGTATGCGAATTGTGAAAGCTTTTTCGTAAACGGCAGAATTGTAACGCTTGTAACAAGCACACCCGAGGATATGTCGACAAAGCTTCGCATACCTGTTATTGAAACTGTGCAGAGTGCAAAGAAGCTGCTTTCTCAAAAATGCACAATCGGTATCAGTCAGACGGTCGATAAACCGTCAATGCTTGCCTTTGCTTGCTCGCAGGCTATCACGGCAAGGCGATACACCTCGGACGGTGCAGGCAATATTCGATACATCAACGACCAAGAGCCGAAAAGCACATTTGAATATGAGGCGGTCGATAAATCGGTCGATAAGCTTGAACAGCTGCTGAAGGTCGGAACGAAGCAGGAAATCAGCGATTACCTTGAAGAAATGCTCAACGGCAGAAGCAGGGAAGGCGTAGATTATCTTATCATTCAAATCCTTGCAACAGCACACCGCTGCGTCAGTGTTTTGTCCGACGGAAATGCGTTGTCGGAGCTTTTTTCTTCTAATAATTTTATAACTTCCAAACTTTCATTTGATTTTAACGAGAGATACAAAAAGGAACTTATTTCCCTTTGCCTTGATGCGAGGGATATGATTTCACGCTCACAGAGGCACGAAACCGAACTGCTTTGCGATAAGGCGTTGCAGATTATCAACGACGAATATATGAACGAGGCTTTGTCGCTTACGGATGCGAGTGAAAAATTGGGCGTAAGTCCGAACTATTTGAGCGCACTTATTAAGAAAACGAAGTCGCAAAACTTTGTGTCGCTTGTCACGGAGCGCAGAATGAAAGCCGCAAGCGATCTGCTTTTATGTACGTCTATGAAAATATTTGAAATATCGCAAAAATGCGGCTACAGCGATCAGCATTATTTCAGCTATTGCTTTAAGCGATATTACGGTATGTCGCCGAATAAATACAGAGAGGAGCATTTGGGGGCAGGCAATGTTTAAGTATAAGAAAACAAAATTGTCGGGACTTATCATTGCGGTAGTTGTCTGCGGTACACTCTTTTCGGTAGTTGCTTCAACCGTGTTCTTCGGTATGTTCCATCAAAGACTTATGATAAACTCGGCGGCGGTATCGTCAAAGCAGACGGTGTCGCAGGCTGATATTGCGGTGTCGGGATATATGTCGTCGATAAAGCAAAAGCTCAACAGCCTTTGCGCCGAGGCAAACAGCTGTGCGAGTGAAGCAGACCTTCAAAGCGTTCTGTCAACCTCGGCTCGGCTCGAGGACGATATTTACAGTGTTATGATTTATGACGAGCGTGGGCGTTTGCTCTTGTACGGCAACGAAAGCGACGACAAGGTCAAGGACAGTGCAAAAGATATGCTTCTTGACAAGACGGAACTTGTCTCGGCGTCAAGCGGCTTTACCGTTACAGACCCACATGTAAACTCAATGTATAAGGACAAGTATCCGTGGGTTGTAACGATTGCTAGGCAGGAGTATTCGAGCCTTTTCAAGCAGCAGGTTTATGTTGCGATTGACTACAAATTTTCGCAAATTGCGACCTATATCGACAATATCAGCATAGGTCAGCGTGGCTATTGCTACATTATAAATTCAAAGGGCGACGTCATTTATCATCCGCAGCAGCAGATGCTTTTTTCGGGCATAAAGAGCGAAAGCACGGATAAAATTTCAAATATGACCGACGGCACGCACATTGAAAAGGACAATATTTATTGCCTTATGTCGATGAGCGAATGTAATTGGCGGATTGTCGGCGTGAGTTACAATGACGAGGTTACAAGGTCGGTAAGAGAGCAGCTGCTTCTCGGCTTTTTGTTTGCGCTTTTGTTCAGCCTGCTTATTTCGCTTGTGATTTATTGGATACTGTCGAAGACGGTTACAAGACCGGTAAGACGGCTTGTCGCTTCTATGCAGGAATTTGAAAAGCAGGCGGAGGCGTTCGAGTACAAGGCGGATATGAGTAACGTTGTCGAGTTCCAAACGCTGTCGGCTTCGTTTGAGCATATGGTCGGTATGATACAGTCGCTTATGGAAAGGGTGCATAACGAGGAAATCATACTTCGTAAAACTGAGCTTAAAGCCTTGCAGGCACAGATAAATCCGCATTTCCTTTATAATACGCTTGACTCAATTCAATGGATGTGCGAGCAGGACAAAAGCAAGGACGCAGTTAAGATGGTCGGCGCACTTGCGAAGCTGTTCAGAATAAGCATAAGCCACGGTAACGAGTTTATCACGATAGGCGACGAATTAAAGCACGCAGAGAGCTATTTGATTATCCAAAGCTATCGGTATAAAAACCAATTTACCTATTCTTTTGACGTAGATGAAAATTTACTAAACTGTATGTGCAACAAAATCACCGTTCAGCCGTTTATCGAAAATGCGATTTATCACGGACTTGACCGAATGGTTGACGAGGGCGAAATCAAAATTACCGTTAAGCGTGACGGCGACGATATTTTGATTATTATTGCCGATAACGGACTCGGAATGACCGAGGAGCAATGCAAAAAAGTGCTTGAAAAGGGCAGGAGCGACTCAAAGGGAATCGGTGTTAAGAATGTTGACGACCGTTTGAAAATCTATTTCGGCGAGCATTACGGCATTAAAATCGAAAGTGAGCTTGATGTCGGCACGACCGTTACCGTCAGAATTCCTATGATAGAGAAAGGACACGAAAATGAATATTAAAAAAATTCTTATATCGCTTTTTGTGTTGTGTTTCGCTATCGTATGCTTTATCGGCTGCACACACACCACGACCAAGTCGGCTCACGGCAAGGTGGCGGTTATCACAAAGGGCAGCGACTCGGACTTTTGGAGCGATTTGAAAAGCGGAGCCGTGACTGCCGCAACCGAATATAACCTTGAGCTTACCGTCGAGGGACCCGACAACGAATCGGACTGTGAGGCGCAAAACAAGCTTATCAGGAATGCAATTTCACGCAAGGTTGACGTGATTGTTCTGTCTGCGATTGACTATAACAACACCGCACCTGCCGTACAGGAGGCTGTTGACAGCGGAATAAGGGTCATTATGATAGACAGTAACGTCAATGTGAAAAACACGCAGTCCTTTATCGGCACGAACAATATTCAGGCAGGTAAAAAGGCAGGCGAAGCGGTTGAAAAGCTCTGTAAGGACAAGGAAAAAATATACATAGGCGTAGTAAGCTCGGGCGAAAATACCGAAAACAACAACGAGCGTCAGCAGGGTTTTGCGGATTATATCGGAACGCTTGAAAACGCCGAAATCGTCAAAACGGTTTATGTGTCGTCCGATCAGGACAATGCGACGTCAGAGGCTAAAAGGCTTTTGACCGAGCACCCCGAAATCAATGCGGTTATCGGCTTTAACGAGTGGGCAACTCTCGGCGTGGGAATGGCAATATCCGAGCTCGGCCTTGCCGATAATGTCTGCGGCGTCGGCTTTGACAGCAATATTAAATGCGTAGGTATGCTCGAAACGGGCGAAATCGACACTCTTATTGTTCAAAATCCGTTTGCGATAGGCTATCTTGCGGTGTCTAATGCCGCAACGCTTATGTCAGGCAAGAGCATAGAGCCGTCGATTGAAACCTCCGTCTATGTTGTTGACCGCAGCAATATGTTTAACAAGGACGTGCAAAAGGTACTTTTCAGCTTTGAATAACGCACCGGCAAGCATTATATATATGAATAAAGCCCCGATTTATTGACAACAATATCTCGGGGTTAAATTTTTACCATATTTGTTCAGTATAATCATAAAATTTTATACATTTTGAATAAGATTTTACATTTTCTTTTTTGTTGACCGATTATATAATGAAGATGCTGAATGACTAAACGATAATTTTAAGGAGGTTATCTTTATGAAAAAGGTTAAAAAAGTATTGGCGCTGCTTTTAGCAGTAGTAATGGTTGTCGGCTTTGCAGCTTGTGCATCCGATAAGGACAAAGAAGGTCCGAAGAATAAGGGAGAAATATCCGTATTCTATTACACATTCAGTGATGCGTATATTTCAACAGTTCGTTCTTCAATGGACAAAATCTTAAAGGAGTCAGGCTACACCTACAACAACTATGACGCTAACGGCAATCAGACAACACAGACAGAGCAGGTTCAGACAGCTCTTGCAAAAGGTTCATCATTGCTTATCGTAAACGTTGTTGACACAGGCTCAAACGACGCAGCACAGAATATTATCAATCTTGCTAAGGCAAAGAATGTTCCGGTTATTTTCTTCAACCGTTCGGTTGACCAGTCAGTTATCGAAAGCTATGACAAGTGCGTATTCGTAGGAACAGACTATGAGCAGGCAGGTCATATGCAGGGTAAGATGATCGGCGAATACCTTGTTAAGAATTACGACAAGCTCGACCTTAACAAAGACGGCAAAATCAGCTATGTAATGTTCAAGGGACAAGAGGGCAATATGGAAGCTATCGCTCGTACACAGTACGGTGTTGAGGACGCAAACGCAGTTCTTAAAGAAGCAGGCAAGCCTGAAATCGAGTTCTACGACGCAGCAAACAAGAACAAGTATCTTGTTGACCAGGACGGACTTTGGTCATCGGCAGCAGCTACAAACTATATGAGCACAGCTCTTGCACAGTACACAGAAGCTAATAAGAATATGATTGAGCTTGTTATCGCTAACAACGACGAAATGGCTCTCGGCGCAATCTCGGCTCTTCAGACAGCAGGTTATAACAAAGAAGGTGGCACATTTATTCCGGTATTCGGTGTTGACGCAACCGACGCAGCTAAATCTGCTATCAAGGCAGGCACAATGGTTGGTACAATCAAGCAGGATGCAGAGGGTATGGCAACCGCAATCACAACAATTATGAAGAACTTGCTTAACGGTACATCAACCTTTGACGGTATCGACAGCAAAAACGTAGTCGGCACATGGAGAGTTAATATTCCTTACTCTGCATTCACAGCAGACAGCGCCGAATAATCAATTCACGGCGTAAAGCAAACTCAACGGTTGGGGCTTCGTGCCCCAACCGTAAATCAATGCAGATAGGAGAGAAGGCTATGCAAAAAAACGTAAATATATCCGATGCTGCTGACAAAGACGTATTGTTAAAAATGGTTGATATAGAAAAGTCGTTCCCCGGTGTCAAGGCTCTTGACCACGCACAGCTCACGGTAAAGCGAGGCACGGTTCACGCTCTTATGGGCGAAAACGGAGCAGGCAAATCGACACTTATGAAATGCCTTTTCGGAGTTTACAGCAAGGACGGCGGTCACATTTACGTTGACGGCGAGGAGGTAAACTACAAAAACTCCAAGGAAGCCCTTGAAAACGGCGTTGCAATGGTGCATCAGGAATTGAATCAGGCACTCAAGCGCAATGTTATGGATAATATGTGGCTCGGAAGATTTCCGCAGGTTTCGAAGTTCATTCCGTTTACAAGCGAAAAAAAGATGTACGACGAAACAATGAAAGTCTTTAAGGACCTTGAAATTCCCGTTGACCCCAAGACAGTAATGAGCACAATGTCCGTATCACAAAGACAGATGGTTGAAATCGCAAAGGCGGTTTCCTACAATTCGAAAATTATCGTTTTTGACGAGCCGACCTCATCACTTACAGAGGAAGAAGTTGAGCATTTGTTCCGCATTATCAATATGCTTCGTGACAGAGGCTGCGGAATTGTATATATTTCTCACAAGATGGAGGAAATCCTCCGTATATCCGACGAAGTTACGATTATGCGTGACGGCAAATGGATAGCAACCAAGCCCGCAAACGAGCTTACAATGAACGAGATAATCAAGCTTATGGTAGGCAGAGAGCTTACAAACCGCTATCCCGAAAAGGACAACAAAATCGGCGATGTTCTTCTGAAGGTTGAAAATCTCGGAGGCGAATACACAAACCTCACGGATGTATCCTTTGAAGCAAACAGAGGTGAAATCCTAGGCGTAGCAGGACTTGACGGCTCGGGCAGAACAGAGCTTTTGGAGCAGATATTCGGTATTACCACCAGAAGCACCGGAAAGATTTATCTTGACGGTAAAGAGGTTAAAAATAAAACTCCTCACGAATCAATTAAGAACGGCTTTGCTCTTTTGACGGAGGAAAGACGTGCAAACGGTATTTTCGGAATACTTAATATCAGAGAAAATACCACAATTTCAAGCTTGAAAAAATATCAGACGGGTCCGTTCCTCAATAAGAAAAAGATGAAGGACACCACAGAAGAATATATCAAGTCCTTGAGGGTAAAAACACCCACTCAGGAAACAAAAATCAGTTCTTTGTCGGGCGGTAATCAGCAAAAGGTTATCCTTGCAAGATGGTTGCTTACCGATCCTACCGTACTTCTTTTGGACGAGCCGACAAGAGGTATCGACGTAGGCGCAAAGTATGAGATTTATCAGCTTATTCTCGAACTTGCCAAAAAGGGAAAAACAGTAATTATGGTATCGTCCGAAATGCCCGAGCTTCTCGGCGTATGTGACAAAATTCTTGTTATGTCGGGCGGCAGACTTTCGGGCGAGGTTGATGCAAAGACAACCACGCAGGAAGAAATTATGACCCTTGCGGCAAAATATGTATGAGGAGGATTTCTCTATGGCTTCGGAAAATGTTAAAAAAATGAAAAAGCCGTCAAAGGTTGCCCTTTGGATGAACAAGTACAAAGAAGCAAACCGTGACGAAAAAAGAAGACTTATAACCGATTTGTTGTTCAACAACGCAATGTATATTATCATCGCAATAGCGGTTATCTTTATCGCAATTAAGGTGCCTGCGTTCTTGAGCGTATCGTCAATCGTAAATATCGTATCCCTTACGGCAGCTAAATTGCCGATAGCACTCGGTATCGCAGGTTGTATCGTACTTACGGGTACTGATATTTCGGCAGGTCGCTGCGTCGGTCTTACCGCCTGCGTTGCAGCTTCGCTTTTACAGATGACAAATTATGCAAACAAGATGTTCCCCGACCTCAAGACAATGCCCCTTATCGTTGTATTCCTTGCAGTTATCGCAATCGGTGCAGTTGTCGGCGTTGTAAACGGCTTCTTCGTTGCAAAGTTTAAGCTTCATCCGTTTATCGTTACCCTTTCTACACAGCTTATCGTATTCGGTACTGTTCTTATGTATCTTATGATAGGCGGCAACAACGGTCAGACTCTTTCGGGTCTTGACCCGTCCTACACAGACTTCATCACAGGCAAGCTCTTCACAATCGGCGGCGTTACAGTTCCGAGATATGTTCTTTATTCGGTAATCCTCACAGCGATTATGTGGGTTATCTGGAACAAGACAAAGTTCGGTAAAAATATGTTCGCAGTCGGCTCAAACGAAGAGGCGGCAAGAGTTTCGGGCGTAAACGTATTTATGACAATACTTATGGTATTTGTTCTTGCAGGCGTTATGTACGGCATCACAGGCTTTATCGAGGGCGCACGTATCGCTTCCTGCTCGGCAAACACAGGTCTTAACTACGAGTGCGACGCTATCGCAGCTTGCGTAATCGGCGGCGTATCATTTGTCGGCGGTACAGGTAAAATCAGCGGTATAGTAATCGGCGTTCTCCTTTTGCAGATTATCTTCGCAGGTCTTAACTTCCTTTCCGTATCGGCAAATATGCTTTACATCATCAAGGGCGTCATCATCCTTGTTGCATGCGCTATCGATATGCGTAAATATCTTGCTCGCAGATAATAAAAGAATTATTCATCACCCCTCCTCATCCCCTCTTGAAAGGCAGTGAAAAAAATGAACGATAACAACACAATAAATCTCAATACAGAAAGAAAGCCGGGCGGTCTTTACAGAAATATAAAGATGTCGGTCAAAACGGCGGACAGGTTGATTGTAATAGGCGTTATCGTGCTCATCGCCTGTTTGATTTTCGCAGTAAATCATGCAGGCTTCACTGTCTCGTTCAATACCGACGGCGGCTCGCAGATAGAAAATCAAAAGGTTATGTACGGTCAGCTCGTCAGCGTTGAGGAAAATCCCGTAAAAGAGGGCTACACCTTTACAGGCTGGTACACGGACAAGGACTGTCAAAAGCCGTTCGATATTACCACCGATAAGGTCAGCGACAGTATGACGCTGTATTCGGGCTGGGAAAAGAAATAAACGCTAAATAAAAAATATTAAATCAAAGATGAAAGCTCAGCCTCAGGTTGAGCTTTTCGTCTTTTGAAAAGTGTAAAACCGTCTTGAAAACAGTCGAAAAATAGCTTAAACTATAAGTGTAAAATAAATTTACGCACGGAGAAGCGAAATGGGTAAGGATATTCAAAAAAAGACTGCTTACGACCTTGTAAAGCAGACTAAAAAAGAAAATTATTTGTTCTTAAACGAAAATTACGCACATCACGGTCAAACCGTACTGTTCGGCGACTCAATTACGGAAATTTTTAACAGCTACGAGCTGTTCTACACCTTTTCAAAGGTTACGGGGCAGGCTGTTTATAACCGTGGAATAAGCGGGGACACGAGCGACAGACTTTTGGAGAGGCTCAAATGCAATGCTTTGAACATTACACCTAAAAACCTTGTGATTTTAATCGGAACGAACGATATAGGCAAGGATATTCCGAGTGAATACACCTTGAAAAACATACAGGATATTTTATCAGTAACGCACGAAATATGCCCGAATACGAATGTTATTTTGCAGGCGATTTACCCTGTGAACTCACGAATGTCGCTCACGGCAAGGCAGATGGTCGGCAAACGCAGTAATAAGAAAATATTGGCTCTTAACGAGGAATTACATAATATCGCAGTCGAAAACAAGGTGCATTGGCTCGACCTTACAAAATACCTTTCGGACAAAAAGGGCAGGCTCGCAAAGGAGTATTGCTATGACGGCTTGCACCTCAACGCACAGGGCTTTAAGGTCGTTGCGGGAAAAATAATACCGCTGTTGAAATGATAGGGCAGGGAAGAGTATAGAAGCCTTATAACAGGCGATACCGAGAGAGGTGGACAAATGGAGCAGCTTTGTATTCCCGAAAAAATTCAGTCAATCGTCGGCACAAAGGCGTATTCGGTGGATAATGTCGGAATGTCGGACTCGCAAGTGCGTATTTATGATGAATTTGTCTTGAAAATTCAACCGCAAAGCACAGAAACAAACAACGAGGCTGAAATTGCGAGGTGGGTCGGCAATAAAATCCCGATTCCCACGATAATTGAATATTGTGTTGTGAACAGTATTTCATATACGCTTATGACAAAAATCGACGGAAAAATGCTCTGCTCTGCCGAGTACCTTGAGCAACCTAAAAGGCTGATAAAGCTTGTCGCACAGGGATTAAAGAAGCTGTGGGAAATCGACGTAAAGGCTTGTCCTTATCAAACGAGCAGACTCAACGAACGCTTGAAAATCGCAGAATATAATGTGCACAATAATTTGGTGGATTTGAGCAGCGCAGAGCCTGAAACCTTCGGGAAAAACGGCTTCTCCAATCCAAAGGAGCTTCTTAATTGGCTGAAAAACAATCGACCCAAGGAAGATATTGTTCTTACTCACGGAGATTATTGCTTGCCGAACATATTTGTGAAAGAAAATGAGATAAGCGGATTTATCGATATCGGAAAAATGGGCCCTGCTGACCGATGGCAGGATATCGCAATCGCAATAAGAAGCCTAAGGCATAATTTCGACGGCAAGTACACCGGCGGAGATAAAATTTTTGATTTTAACCCTCAAATGCTTTTAGACGAGCTGAATATAACTTTTGATGAACAAAAATATAAGTATTATATTTTGCTTGACGAGTTGTTTTAGACGAAATTATGTTAAAAAACATTCCGTGCCATAGGCAAAACGCTTGCCTTACTCGATAATTTCTAATTTAAGGATGTATCAAATATAATACGGTATCAAATATAAAACAGAATATTATAAAACAAAAAGAGCTATCGGACTTGATGTCTGATAGCTCTTAGTTTTATGTGAATATTTTATTGTTGCCAAAATTTGCCATTTGGGGTTGCAAAACTCTCGAAAGCCTGATAAATAAAGGTTTTCAGGGGTTATGTTTATTATTCTCACTCCACACAGTGTAAATAAATCACATTATTTAACACTATATATAGTATATTAGAAGCCTTTATTTGATAATTATATACAATGTGATTATATTATTTTCGCCTTACGGAGTCAAAAGGGAGTCACTGGATTAACAAATCATAGAATATTTTTAATGTGATTAAGCTAATTTGTTTCCTATAAAATAAAAACTAGGGAAACGTCGATGACGCTCCCCTTACAAAAACATATGTTTTTTGATTTCAATATTGTTATATGCATTTTGGTAAAAAAGTCAACTATTTTAGCAAAAAATCCGTAATTTTTCTAACAAAATCATATGCAGATTTAAGCAACTGTTGATTTGAATAGTAATCGGCGTGTCTTACCATTCTTTCATTTATTAAGCTTGACAATTCTGTATATCGATGTTGCTTAATGCTTTCCGATACGATATTATCATATACAAGCAATAAAGAACAGAATTCAAATATCGGTTAAGATAACAATTGCTTGAAATGTTCTGAAAACTAATACTTATTATATTGAAAACATCGCCAAAAAACAAAAAATACAGTCAAAGGCTTATTTTCCTCTGACTGTATCGTCATCTTTATTTTATTTAGTTACCCAAACATTTGACAAAAAATTGAAAAAATATAGTAACTTAATATTTACCTACTTCTAAACATATCTATTGCATATTCGGATATATCACTAGGATTTAGCATATTATATTTTTTAACAACATTTACAAAATATTCACAAATTAATGATTTTTCAATAACTCTATTTGATGCCGTTACATTAGGTAAATCTCCTCTGGTTTTATTCCAAGGAGTTTCATTATGAGTGAATCCTTCTAAAACTTTACCACTATAACAGCAAAAACTCTTAATCACATTGTCTAAAATTAACTTTTGATTTGGAGTGAATACATCCGGATCAACCGATTCAATATTATCAATAGTATCATACTTATAATTTGAATACGTATTATATATTTCTCGATAAACCGGTCCGTGAACCCAAGCTTCACAATTTTCTTTTAGTAAAAAGCTATTAAAAAATGCAAAATAAAATCCCTGTGCGTAATATAGTGCTTTTTGTAATGCGAGCGGTGTAATGTCAGTACACTGGCTCAAAATATAATTTGAAACAGTGTCAATAGATATACAGTCTTTATACATCAATTTTTCAGCAGCTTTTCTGCTTTTAATATACGCAACTTCTGATATTTGGTCTTTATTGGTACCCAAAATTGTTAAATACGCATAAGGATTTCCAAATATAGTTTTCAATATTTTTGAATACTGTTTAGTTGGTATATACCCATCATAATATCTACTAAAAGTTTGCTCTCCCCAACCTAAAACCATTGAAAGGGGCCTTTTTCCAATACCATACATTTTGGGAATTTGTCTAATTTCATTAAGACTGATTATATCGTTTGCTATTCTATATTGAGTATAAAGTTCATCTAAATTTAAATCATTTAATTCATCAACATAAACTTCACCGCCACATTCACAGCAAGTAGCAATCTTTTCAATAAACTTTACATTAGTATCCTTTAATTTACGAGTCGTTTCTTTTTCGCTGATTTTATAATTCACTAATTTTCTACATTCTTCACAAAAAACTTTTTTTTCTTTCATTTCAAATCACTCCTTTGTCAAATTAACTATTTAAATAAATAGCTGATGGGATAATGTAATTCATGAAAAGAAATAACAATCGTATAATCGTTTTCCTCAATAAAATTAAACTTTATATATACAACTACTGTTTTATCTTCTCCAAAAGCGTTAACCAAATCAACCTTAGGGGCAAAAACATATAAAGTTTCATTTTCATACCCTTTGTGTTTATTTTGCAAGGTGTAACAAAAATCTTCTGTCATTATCCCTAAAAGTATATTCTTCTGTTCTTTGCTTCTAAGATTATATTCTGAAATAAACTCAATATTATCTTTGCGATTTGGATTTAAAGATATTTGATACTTATCTTTTTTAATACAATCTTTTATATTGGAGAGGATAGTTTGAATTTGTTGATAAGTATAATTTATATTATGGCTCTGTTTCATATTACTCTCCTTTCATCTTTATGATACAATAATATCAATATTTTGTCAATATTAGCATACTATTAGCTCAATAAATTGTACCATTTAATGCGATTTTGCACTATATTATACATAGATAATTTTATTGTAAGCGTTCTTTCTTTTACGATCTACAATATCTTAAGCAAAATCTAAGCTGTTTAAATTTATCATGTAATAAAACCAATTTGATATATAAATATGCAAAATATCAAAAAAGAAAGGCATAGTTGAATTGCCTTCCTTTTTTTGCTTTTACTGCCTTTTAGTGCAGGGGAACACGCTGCCATTTATAACTCTGTGAGCAGCACTCTTTGGTAACCTGGTCTGTGCGGTTGACCGGCTTTTAAATATAGCATATGGTTTTATCGTTATGCAGTCAACTAGTAAGCCCATTCGTCTTACAATAATCTAAAGAGCCATATCTCTTTTTACAAAGTGGCATAATTTATTACTCGCACCAGCCACAAGCAAGAAAATTTACAGCACATATATTACTGTGCAATTATAATAGTATATTTTATTCAAAAATTCAATGGATATTACCTACTACAATTTAGCTATTTCAAATTATATTCTCGTTCATATACAACTATGCCGTTCTTAATTATCTCATTTTCTAATTTTTCATCAACAGTGAAATTTGTCCATAAATCATATAAGAAATCAAAGTACTTATTAATTATTTTTTCTTTCTTTTCCAACTGAACATAAATATCAACATCACTTCCGTTATGTCAAGTGGTTTTCGCAAAAATATTAAACTTTTTTGTTTTATGTTGCTTGACATATACTAAACATATATGA
>OJAW01001474.1_pt1 | contig 13487 bp, 10 predicted proteins | sample 1589151 | NCBI WGS metagenome assembly OJAW01 (sample SAMN03283290) | human gut metagenome | biome: human-associated habitat; material: feces | host: Homo sapiens | place: Peru | collected 2012 | reverse complement strand
CGCAGAACTACAAGGGAACCATCCAGAAAGGTCTCATCATTATGGCGTTGGGCTATGTGGTTCTCTCCGTTCCGATCCTCGCGACACCTGAGAACAAGGCGTGGCTGCTGCCGCTGACCTGCTTCGCTCTCTTCCTGATCGCGTTCGGCAACGGTCTGTTCAAGGGCAACCTCCAGGCCATCGTCGGACAGATGTACGACAATTTCGAGGCCGAGGCCGCCAAGCAAGGTCCCGATGCCCTCAAGGAGGCACAGGGAAAGCGCGACTCCGGTTTCCAGATCTTCTACGTGTTCATCAACATCGGAGGCCTCGTGGCTCCGTTCGTGGCTCCTCTTCTTAGAAGCTGGTGGCTGAAAGTCAACGGATTTATCTACAACTCACAGCTCCCTAGACTCTGCCATGAGTTCATCAGCAACGGCACCACCTCGCAGAACTTCATGGACGAGGCCGTGAAGGCGGGCGCCGATCCTGCGATGCTGGCCCAGGGCGGAGAGGCCGTAGGCACTTTCTGCACGAACTATCTGGACGTGTTCAACGCCGGTATCCACTATTCCTTCATCGCCTCCGTCGTGGCCATGATGATCTCTCTTGTGATATTCCTTGCCAACAAGAAGAAATTCCCTACTCCTGCCAAGAAGGCAGCCTCCGCCAATGCCGGCTACACCGCCGAGGAGAAGGCAACCATGGCAAAGGAGATCAAGCAGAGAATGTACGCCCTGTTCGCGGTTCTCGGCGTTGTGATCTTCTTCTGGCTCGCGTTCCACCAGAACGGACAGTCCCTCTCGCTCTTCGCGCGTGACTTCGTCAACACCGACAAGATCGCCCCGGAGATCTGGCAGGCCGTCAATCCGTTCTTCGTGATCGTGCTGACCCCTATCATCATGTGGATCTTCGGCGCCCTCGGCAAGAGAGGCAAGCAGATCTCGACCCCTCGCAAGATCGCCTACGGAATGGGAATCGCGGCGACCGCCTATCTGTTCCTCGCGATATTCTCAGGCGTTATGGGTTATCCTTCAGCCACCGATTTCAGAGGTATGGAAGTCGCCCAGCAGGCAACTATGAAGGCCGGACCTTGGGTTCTTATAGCGACCTATTTCTTCCTCACCGTGGCTGAGCTCTTCATCTCCCCTCTCGGACTCTCGTTCGTGTCAAAGGTGGCTCCTAAGCATCTGCTCGGACTCTGCCAGGGACTTTGGCTCGGCGCCACCGCGGTGGGCAACCTCTTCTTGTGGATCGGCCCTCTGATGTACAACAAGATGCCTCTGTGGGCCTGCTGGAGCGTGTTCCTCTGCATGTGCCTCCTGGCAATGGGCGTTATGCTCGGCATGGTCAAGTGGCTTGAGAAAGTAACAAAGTAACATAGTATGTTCAAAAACCAACCGAAAGGTTTATTCGCGCTCGCCCTCGCCAACACGGGCGAGCGCTTCGGCTACTACACGATGCTGGCCATCTTCATGCTGTTCCTCCAGGCCAAGTTCGGATGGGAGCAGTCAACGGCCAGCCAGGTTTACTCGATCTTCCTCGCGGCGGTGTACTTCATGCCGGTCGTGGGAGGATGGCTCGCTGACAAGATAGGATTCGGCAAATGCGTCGTGACGGGCATCTGCGTGATGTTCATCGGTTATCTGGTACTGGCAGTCCCTACAGCGGCCAACGGGTTTGGAGTCACCGTGATGCTCGCGGCCCTGCTGCTCATCGCTGTCGGAACGGGTCTATTCAAGGGGAACCTTCAGGTTCTGGTCGGCAACCTTTACGATGATCCAAGGTACGCATCCAAACGGGACAGCGCGTTCAGCCTGTTCTATATGGCCATCAACATCGGTTCGATGTTCGCTCCTGCCGCCGCCACCGCCATCACAAACAAGTTCCTGGCAAAGGCGGGGCTCATATACAAGGCTGCGATTCCGGCGTTGGCCCACCAGCAGATGGCCGGCACGATCACTCCGGAGGGAGCCGAGCAACTAAACGGGCTTATGGCGATGATGCCGGACGCAAACGCGGCCGGAATGGGGCTCGACCAGTTCTGTCCGTACTACATCGACAAGCTTTCTGCTTCTTACAATATGGGATTCGCGGTGGCGTGCATCTCTCTTGTGGTCTCGATTGCTATCTATTTCGCTTGCAGGAGCTGGTTCAGACACGCCGATGTCAACGCCACACAGGCAAAGGCCACCGGCACGAACTACGTGGAGCTTACTCCGAAACAGACCAAGGACCGCATCGTGGCTCTCTGCCTCGTGTTCGCCGTGGTGATCTTCTTCTGGATGGCATTCCATCAGAACGGACAGTCACTGACCTGGTTCGCCCGTGACTACACCCAGAGCACAGCCGAGGGCTGGAGCAGAATCGGATTCAACATCTGGGCGCTGGCTCTCATCGCGACCTCAGTCTATACTCTTTTCGGAATATTCCAGTCTGAGAAGACTTCCGGCAAGGTAGGCTGCGGAGTCGTGACTGCCGTCCTTTGGTGCGGAGCGTATGCGATATTCAGAGGCCTTCCTAACCCTTTGGAGATTCAGCCACAGCTCTTCCAGCAGTTCAATCCGTTCTTCGTGGTGGCCCTCACACCGGTGTCTATGGCCATATTCAGTGCCCTCGCCGCGAAAAAGACCGCCAAGCATCCTGAGGGAATGGAGCCTTCCGCGCCGAAGAAGATCGGTATCGGAATGCTTGTGGCGGCCTGCGGCTATCTGGTGATGATCTTCGCCTCCATTGGCCAGCCTTCACCGGCTTCGCTCAACGGCACGGTAGCTCCGGATCCAGTGGTGCCGATGTACCTGATCGGAACCTACCTGATCCTGACTTTCGCCGAGCTTCTGCTCAGCCCGATGGGCATCTCCTTCGTGTCAAAGGTGGCCCCTCCTAAGTACAAAGGTCTTATGATGGGTCTGTGGTTCGCGGCGACCGCTGTCGGCAACTACCTCAGTTCCATCCCTGGACTGCTTTGGAAAAAGGTTTCCCTCACGGCCAACTGGAGCATTCTGATGGGACTTTGCATCGCCGCCGGTGTGGTGATGTTCGCGCTGCTTAAGAAACTGGAGGCGGCGACGAAGGATTAATGAATATTATGACAGAAGAGACAAGACAAACTTTGATCCTGTGGGCTGAGACCTACAACGACCCTCAGTACTTCCAGGAAGATCCGATAGCTTTCCCGACCTTGTTCGCGCAGCGTTTCAAGGCCGGGAAACGCTCATTGGCCGACGTGGAAATCGCGGCGGTCTTCGCGGCGCATTTCGCTTGGGGCCGCAGGGCGATGATCATCAGGGACTGCGGCAGACTTTTCGAGGAAATGGACTGGAAGCCTTATGAATATGTGATGCGCGGCAAGTGGCGGGACGACGGCACCAGCATCCACCGCACGATCAAATGGAGCGAGGTGGCTGGAATATGCTCCCGTCTGAAAAGCGCCTATGAGGCAAGCCCATCCCTCGAATCTCTGTCCCAGGACGAGTTCAGGACGAATATCTTCGGCCAGAAATCCGACCTCAAGGCTCCGAACAAGAAGATCAATATGATGAGGCGGTGGATGGTCAGGAACGATGGCAAGGTGGATTTGGGAATATGGAAGGACACGGATCCCGCCGACCTTCTCATCCCATTGGACGTACACGTCTATGACGAGGCGATCGCACTCGGACTCACGTCCAGAAAGCAAAAAGACCTTGTGACCGTGAGGGAGATCACCGACTGCTTCGCGGACATATTCCCCGGCGATCCTTGCAAAGGGGACTTCTCCCTCTTCGGCTACGGTGTGACACATCCAAAGCCGACCAAAACAAAATAACGAATATATTCGTATAATAATAAATGTGGCCGACAGTTTGCAATATTCGCAAATGATTGTCCGCCTTTGGGAATTGATATATGCCGAGACTTTTCATCATAGCAGGTTGCAACGGTTCCGGAAAGACCACGGCATCCTACGCGCTTCTGCCGGGGATGTTGGAATGCAGCGAGTTCGTGAACTCCGATGAGTTCGCGAAAAGCCTTTCGCCGTTCCATCCGGAAAGCGCCTACGTCGCCGCCAGCCGCTATATGCTGATGAAGATGAGGTTCCTGCTCCAGAGGAAGGCCGATTTCTGCATCGAGACCACGCTCGCCACACGTTTTCTTCTCAAGGTGATAAAGGACGCGAAGGAAGCCGGGTACTATGTCACGATTCTGTACTTTTGGCTGAACTCTCCGGATCTTGCAGTCGCAAGAGTGGCCGCAAGGGTGGCCACCGGTGGGCATAACATCAAGGAAGAGACCATCCGGAGGCGCTACAATGTCGGACTCCACTATCTTTTCCGGGACTTTATGCCGATCTGCGACAGATGGCTTCTCCTTGACAACTCGAATGTGCCGTTCTCAATTGTGGCCGAGGCGTCGGAGGACGGAAAGATAATCCGGGAGCCGGAGAAGTTCAGCAAGATCCAGGCGATCAACGAAGAATATGAAAAACATCTGGAAGAAGAAAAAAGGAAACTAAAGAATGTACAAGGATAAGAATTTCTATCTCAACCTGTTCCAGGTCAGCGAAGCACAGTTGGAAAGGCTTGCGGCCGATGGTCTGAAAGGGGGCGGAAGCTACTGCGACCTGTTCTTCGAGAACACTTCCTACAACGACCTGCTGCTGCGGGACGGGATCGTCTCCTCTGGCGGATTCCACATCGACTACGGTGTCGGAATCAGGGTTCTGAAAGGAGACAAGACTGGCTATGCCTACTCCGAAAGCACGGATTCCCGCTCGATGGCCGAGGCGGCCCTGGCGGCCTCCAAGATAGCGGAAGGAGGGACCGGAACAGCGGCCGCGATCCGGTGCAAGACCATCACGGCACCGAAAGACAGATATTCTTATGAATATGACTGGAGATCATCCGACGCGACGCAGCTTGTCCCGTGGCTGGAAAAATTGAAGGAGAAGATTGCCGCGAAAGACTCCAGAATAGTGAAGATCATCGTCTCGTTCTCCGGACAAGTAAGCGATATCCTGATGTTCAACTCCTTGGGAGAATTGACATTCGAGACAAGGCCGATGGGAATCCTGTCAGCCTCAGTCGTGTTCAGCCAGGACGGCAAGATCGAGAGCAAGAACACCTCCAGGGCGTACCGCGCGGGCACAGAGATGCTTACGGAATCGCTTCTGGACGAGATCGCGGACAGCATAGAGGCGGGAATCGACGACCGCTTCGCCGCCAAACGCCCGAAAGGCGGGCAGATGCCTGTCGTGATGGGTGCCGGAGCTTCGGGAATATTGTTGCACGAGGCTATGGGACACGCTTTCGAGGCGGATTTCAACAGGAAAGGCCAGTCAGTCTTCTCTGAGAAAATGGGGCAGAAAATCTGCAATGAGAGCATCTCGATCGTGGATGACGGCACGATTCCGTTCAATAGAGGTTCCATCAATTTCGACGACGAGGGCGTTCCGGGACAGAAGACATATATGGTAAAGGACGGGATTCTGACCTCATACCTGCACGACAGGATCAGCGCCGGATTCTACGGGGTCTCCCCTACCGGCAACGGACGGCGGGAATCATTCCGTTACGCTCCGATTCCGAGAATGAGGGCGACATATATGGAAAGCGGCAAGGCCGACAAGGAAAGCATCATCGCATCCGTAAAGAAAGGAATATATGTGGATCAGTTCAGCAACGGTGAGGTGCAGATAGGCGAGGGCGATTTCACGTTCTTTGTCAAGAGCGGATTCCTGATCGAGAACGGACGGCTGACCCAGCCGGTCAAGGACATAAACATCATCGGTAACGGGCCGCAAGCATTGGCCGACATTGTGGCCGTGGGGAATGACTTGAAGATTGACGAGGGGGCATGGACGTGCGGCAAAGGACAGAGTTGTCCGGTGTCCTGCGGAATCCCTACAGTGTTGATCGACAAGCTTACAGTTGGAGGAGAATAGAATGGAAGAGATCAACGGAATGCTGACCGAGCAAGAAATGAAAGTCGCTGACGTTTGCCTGGAGAAGGCTCTCGACCTTGGAGCGGACAAGGTGCGCATCACGCTGAACAAGAGCCTGATGGAGCTGTTCGGAACCCTTAACGGAGAACTTGACAAGGTCTCGCACTGTCTGGACAGATCGATCAGCGTCTGCCTTTTCGTGGACGGAAAGTTCGGAAGTTTCTCAACCAACAGGCTGGTGGAAAGCGAGTTGGATGATTTCCTCAAAAAGGCTATCGCAACGGTAAGGATGCTTGCGGAAGACTCTTGCAGGGACTTGCCGGACAAATCCAGAACAGCGAAAAACGCCGTGACCGGCAAAGAACTCGGACTTTATGACGAGACTTATCCCACTTTGACATCGGACGAAAGACTAAGGATGGCGATCGACGCGAGCATATTCAAAATGCACTGTGGCGAAGGACTCATCTCGGAGGAGGGGGAATATTCAGATTCCATCTTCGACTCGCTTGTGCTTGATTCCAACGGACTTAGATGCCGCCACACCGAGACTTCCTTTGAATATGGGGTCGAGGTGACCGTGCAGGATGCGGACGGGAACAGGTTCAGCAGTTACTGGTGGGACGCCACACCGATGCTCAAGGATCTGAATATCAAGGACTGCGGTGAGATAGCGTTCAAGCGGGCGATGTCACAGATAGGCCCGGTCAAGATCGAGAGCGGGAAATATTCGATGGTCATTGAAAGCGAGGTGGCATCGAGGCTTGTGACGCCTGTGCTGAACGCTCTGGGAGGATATTCATTGCAGCAGAAGAATTCGTTTATGCTGGATTCGCTGGGGAAGAAGATGTTTCCGGAGTGGCTGAATATATGGGACAGGCCGGTGAGCGTCGGGGAGACGGGGTCGAGGCTGTTTGATTCTGAAGGGGTTGCGACCGCGGAGATGCCGATCGTTGAGAACGGGGTTGTGAAGGAATATTTCGTCAATACTTATATGTCGAAGAAGTTGGGGGTCGAGGCTACGGTTGAGGACGCTACGAGACCGGTGGTTTTGCCTTGTTTCGCGCCATCGGTCGCCGAGCCTGTCGAAGCGACCTGCGGCAAGGAGGAACTGATGCGTATAGTCGGCGAAGGCATCCTTGTCACCGGCTTCAACGGCGGCAACAGCAACTCAGCCACCGGCGACTTCTCCTTCGGAGTCGAAGGCTTCCTTTTCAAGGACGGAAAGATCGTCCATCCGGTAAGGGAGATGCTCATAACCGGCAATCTCCTCACCCTTTGGAACAATCTTTTGGCCGCCGGAAACGATGCGAGGTTCTGTAAGTCAAAACTTATTCCTACCTTAGCGTTCGGAAATGTTGATTTCAGCGCGTGACGCGGAATCGTCAGCAGTTCATAACAAACAGAAAATAAATTCATTAACAATAAGACATCATTATGAAAGTACAGAAAAACAATGTGGTCGAGCTGACCTACGAACTGATTGTGGACGGAAAACTCGCCGACAAGGCGACGCTGGAGCGTCCGCTTGGCTACATTCACGGGACACATATGCTTCTTCCTAAATTCGAGAGCGAGGTCGAGGGCAAGGAGCCGGGCGACGAGTTCGCGTTCACCCTCACTCCGGAGGAAGGCTACGGCACATTCGACGCCAGCCGTCTCTTCGAGCTGCCTAAGGCCGCTTTTGAGATCGACGGGAAAGTTCGCGAGGATCTTCTCGTCGTAGGCCAGATCATCCCTATGCTCAGCAACACTGGCCAGGTCGTACAGGGAACCGTTCACGAGGTAAAGCCGGACACGGTCGTGATGGACTTCAACCATCCGATGGCCGGCAAGACCCTCAACTTCACCGGCAAGGTGGTCAGCGTCAGGGAAGCTACGGAGAAAGAGCTCAAGGAAGGCCTCCACGGCGAGTTCCTCCCACAGGAAGAGCACGAGTGCCACTGCCATAAAGGCGAAGGTGGCTGCGAGGGCCACAAGGATGGCGAATGCTGCCACGGAGAAGGCAAGAAGGACGGCGAATGCTGCCACGGCAACGGCGACTGCCACAAAGAGTAATCAAGGAAGATGCGCACGGCGGTTGTAATACTGAACTGGAACACAAAGGAATATCTTGAGCGTTTCCTGCCTGGTCTGCTGGCTTCGGCCACGGACGGGACGGAGATCATTGTCGCTGACAGCGCCTCCACGGACGGTTCGATGGAGATGCTGTCCGAGAAGTTCCCGACAGTGCGGCAGATCCGCCTGGACAAGAACTACGGCTTCACCGGTGGCTACAACAGAGCCTTCAAGGCTGTATGCGAGCTGCCGGACGCCGGAGATCTTGAATATTTCGTGCTCATAAACTCTGACATCGAGGTTCCCCAAGATTGGTTGAAACCGCTCACCGACTGGATGGACAGCCACCCGGACTGCGCCGCCTGCGCCCCGAAACTCCATTCGTGGTACGAAAAAGACTTCTTTGAATATGCAGGAGCGGCCGGCGGAATGCTGGATCGTTTCGGCTATCCGTTCTGCCGCGGAAGGGTTCTCAAGAGAGTTGAGAAGGACAACGGCCAGTACGATTCTCCTGCCAAGGTCTTCTGGGCCACAGGAGCGTGCCTGATGGTCCGCAAGACGGAATATTCAAAGATGGTAGGGCTGGACGACAGGTTTTTCGCCCATATGGAGGAAATAGATCTCTGCTGGAGGCTACAGTTAGAGGGAAAGAGCATATTCGTTGTGCCTCAGTCGGTTGTGTGGCATCTCGGAGGCGGCACACTGCCGAACGACTCCCCGTGGAAACTGAAGCTGAACTACCGGAACAATCTGCTGATGCTCCAGAACAACCTCGCGAAGACATATTCATTGCAGGAAGTGAGGGAGCTGACGCCGGAAAAGGCTGCCGTCAAGGCTTGCAGACGCGCCCGAGGCACCATATTCCTAAGAATGTGCTTGGACGGCTGCTCTGCGCTTGTCTATCTGCTGACAGGCAAGAAAGACTGCTTCAAGGCGGTTTGGGAGGCGCACAAGGAGTTCCGGCGACTGGAGGTCAGGCCAGATGTCGAGGCGATTCAGGAATATGCCGACAAACACCGCAGGATTGATGTTCCGGCGCTTTTCCCGGAGTGGATCGTGCCGCTTGCTATGCTCAAGGGGAACGGAATTTTTGAATATTTAAGGAAGTTGATATGAAAATCGTCATTCAGGGAGCTGGAGAGGTAGGTTCGCATCTCGCGAAGATGCTGAGCCTTGAGGCCAATGACATCACCGTCATTGACGATGATCCGCAGAGGCTTGCGAACCTCAGCGCCATCGCCGATGTGATCGCCATCGAGGGTTCGCCTTCATCTTTGAGGGTGATGCGTGAGGCACAGGTGCAGGATGCTGATCTGTTCATCTCCGTCGTGCCTTTCGTGCCACAGGATGTGAACATCGTGAGCGCGCTGCTCGCCAAGAACCTCGGAGCGAAGAAAGTTACAGCCCGAATTGACGACAACGACTTTCTCTCGGCCGAGAACAAACTGCTGTTCAAGCAGATGGGCATCGAGTTGATGTTCTATCCCGAGAGGCTCGCCGCCGATGAGATCTTCGATTTGCTGAAGCACTCGTCCTCGACCGAGTCGATGGATTTCGCCCGTGGAAAGCTTCAGGTCGAGGTGTTCAAGCTGGAGGAGGACTCCCCTCTTCTGGATATGAAGATCGCTGAGTTCGCCGCCATAGCGACAAGTGACGAGTTGCAGTTCCGTGTGATCGCCATCTCACGCGGTGGCAAGACCATTATGCCGAAATACGACACCAAGTTTATGTTCAATGACTTGGTCTTCATCATAGCCACCCGCGAAGGTATGGCATTCCTGATGAAGTTCCTCGGCAAGAGCAACATAGAGATCGACAAGGTGATGATCCTCGGCGGCTCGGACATCGCCGAGCTTGTCGCCGCAAGGCTCAGCCCAAAAATCAGTTCGGTGAAGATTCTGGAACGAGACAAGGAGCGTGGAATGATTCTGTCAGAGAGACTTCCCGACAATGTGATCGTGGTGATCGGCGACGGCAGGAACTCCGATCTGCTTCTGGAGGAAGGGATCAAGGATTACGACGCCTTCCTGGCCCTGACCGGCAACGACGAGGCCAATGTGCTGGCCTGCGTGGTGGCGAAGAAATTCGGCGTTGACAGGACCATCGCCGAGGTCGAGAACATCGAGTACATCCACCTTGCCGAGGAGATGGGCGTGGACTCGGTCATCAACAAGAAACTGATCACCGCCGGCCGCCTGTTCAAGTTCACCCTAAGCGGCAAGGCCCGCCTGGTCAAGTATATGAGCGGCACGGACGCGGAGGTTCTTGAATATACCGTCGCCCCGAACAGTGCCATCACGAAAGGCACCCTGAAAGACATCTCGTTCCCGAAAGACGCCGTGATCGGCGGCCTCATCCGAGGCAGCGAATCCTACATCGCGATCGGATCCACCCGCATAGAGCCCTACGACCGAGTCGTCGTCTTCGCCCTCCCGCACACCGTCAAGGACATCGACAGGCTGTTCAGGTAGATTAACTCTCAGAAAACAATTGAGTTTTTCTGTTGCCTTCCAACCATCTATTTGATACTGATGAATGTGAGGAGAATCACAGGGAGGTAGTCTTTCAGGCTGGACTGGAGGGCTTTGCGGACGAAACGGATGTTGTTGTCAACCTTGTCTTCGGAGATATTCAACAACTCGGCAACCTCCTTGTATTTCAGGCCTTCCACATTGCTGAGGAGGAACGAGCGGCGTTTTTCCTCAGGCAGTCCGTCGAGGCATTTCCTATTTTCCGCAGTTTTTGACTTTTAGTCCAGCAATCGGCCCTACAGCCACGTGAGAGCCATATTGCTTCCATGATTTGGGTGTCCCGCGACAAATGACTGCCTTCGTGGCATGTTTGTCAGACGGAAGCAGAACAGGAGTGGAACGGTGTCTATCCATGTCGTATCCAAGGCCGACGGCAGATACCGTATCCAGAGGTCATTTGGCAGCAGCCGTGATGAAGCTGTCCTGAAATCTCTTGAGCGTGCGGCTCGGCAGTGGGCAGATGAGCGCGAATTTGGCGGGTCGCTGTTCTCGCCTGAGGGTGCGGCCGAATATGACGCGGTCATGTCAAGCATCGGTCAGGATCAACTAAGATTGGTAGGACCAGATCTCATCTATGGCCGCCTGTTTGACAGGATAGGGTTCGGGGCGGTCCGGACATCCGACGACGAGATATTCAAGAGCCTTGTGGTGACGCGGCTTTATCGCCCCGGTAGCAAACTGAAGACACTCCGCTATATGGCGTACTTCATGAACATGTACTATGACGAGGACAGGATATACCGCTATCTGGATGAGCTATGTTGGCGGCCAGAGGCTAAGCCAAAGGCGGGCGCGTACGACGTGAAGCGCGATGTGGAGCGAGTGACCTACAACCATACCAAGAAGGTTCTGGGCGGTAATATAGCCGTTGTGTTCTATGACACCACGACCATGTACTTTGAGTCCCGCGAGGAAGATGTCCGCATCGCGGGCTGGTCCAAGGACGGCAAGAACGCCAACCCACAAGTGGTACTCGGCCTTCTGGTCGCTCCCGGAGGCAATCCGATAGGGTATGAGATCCACCCGGGGAACACCTACGAGGGCCACACGATGCTGCCGATCATCGAGAGGCTCCAGCGGCGCTTCCGTCTCCCCAAGCCGGTCGTCGTGGCGGATGCCGGCCTCCTGAGCGGAGAGAACATACGCGACCTGGAAGAGGGCGGATACGAGTACATCCTTGGCGCTAGGATACGCTCTCAGAGTGAACTATTCAAGGAAAAAATAGTCTCATTGAACTTATCCAATGGAGAAAGTGCCAGCATTGAACTCACGAATGGCAGACGTATGCTCGTGACAATGAGTGATGCCCAGGCGCGGAAGAATGCGATGGACCGCGAGAGGGGGCTCAAACGGCTAGAGAAACGCTTCAAAACGGACAGAATCACCAAGGATAAACTGAACAACCGCGGTTACAACCGCTTCCTTACGATGACAGGAGACGCCTCCGTCAGGATTGACTACGACAAGGTCGCCAAGGATAAATGTCTGGACGGCTACAAGGGCTACACAACAAACAGCACGCTTCCGGATGACAGGGTGATAGAGGAATATGGATACCTCTTCATGATAGAACGCGCCTTCCGCCTCTGCAAGACGGACCTGGACATCCGTCCGATGTACCACAGGCTCCTCAACAGGATCGAGGCCCACGTCTGCATCTGCTTCGTGGCATACACGGTCTTGCTGGAGCTGGAGCGCGTCCTGAAGGCCGCGGGATCCGGGATATCACTGGACAGGGCCCGCTTCCTCGCGGAGAAAATATATCAGATTGACTACATCAATCCATACGACAACAAGCGAAAGTCAGTGCTCCTGCACACCAAAGAGGAGCCAGAAGTCACCGAGTTGCTTGACATCATCTCGGCCAACTGCTAAAATGGGTGTCCCATTGCGGAAAACAGGATAATATTCATTCCCCCCGCTCCTATCCCGGTCCGTTCCTCCTGCCCCTCCGCTCCCGCGCACCAGAACGCAGATCCGACGCACAAAAGAAAAATATTTCTGTTTCTTAAGACGATTTTTCTGTTTCTTATGTTTTGAATATGTTTCTTTTCGTTTTTTACGTTTTTTGTCCATATTATTGCGGTTCAAATATTTAACACCTAAATATATGGACTTCTTTAAAGACAAAAATGAGCTCGCCCCGTTCGTCAACCTGCGGAGCGCAAGGCCTTGCTGGGCATAGGTATGCCTGCAGAGCAGATCGTAAACGTCACGGGACTTACCGCCGAACAGATCGAAGCTCTTAAGTAAAGCCAAACGGCCTGAGGCCAGTTAAAATATTCAAGTACATAATACACCTGAAAACGGCTAAGAGCAATGGCAAGCACCTTCCGTTTTCAGGTGTATGTGGTTGAAGGCCATTTACACAATCGACCTCATCATCTCCTCGACACATCTTCGTTTCTGTTCCATTCCGGGATGCACGTAAAGATTCAGTGTCGTGCTCACATTGGAGTGGCCGAGAATCGTGCTTAGAGTCTTATAGTCACATTTACTCTCGACACAGCGGGTCGCGAATGTGTGCCTCAGGCCGTGGAAACGACGCATCGAGAGACCAAGCGAGAGGACGACCTGCTTGAAATGATTGCGCATCGTCTGAGGCTCCGTCGGATGCGGAAGGCCGGAAATGATGAAAATGTCATCTGTCAGACCTTTGGAATATTCGTGGAGAATGGTCGAAAGTTCCTTTATCACAGGGATGTCGCGATACGAATTCGCCGTTTTGGGATAGTCGAGCGTCAGTTCTGAGTGCCTCGGCCCGTTGTCGATCAGATATACCCGATGCGCAGTCCTTCTTATACGGATTATTCCGGCTTCCAGATCCACATCCCCCCACTTCAGCGCACAGAGTTCCCCGATGCGGATTCCTGTGAAAAGACAGATCTGAAGACCAAGATTATAAGTGTTGCGATGAACCGCCAGATAGGACAGCATTCTTTGTTCCTCAATCACCGACAGGACGGGCATCTGCGGCCTGATCCTTTGAGTTGGGA
>OJAW01001472.1_pt1 | contig 13525 bp, 11 predicted proteins | sample 1589151 | NCBI WGS metagenome assembly OJAW01 (sample SAMN03283290) | human gut metagenome | biome: human-associated habitat; material: feces | host: Homo sapiens | place: Peru | collected 2012 | reverse complement strand
ATTCTCTTGTAAATTTAAAATAATTAGGGCTGCCCGTTTCTTTTTGGACAGCCCCGTTTTTTTAAGTATCAAAGTTAAGTAACTTTGACTTATCGTGATTTATTTTAACAAAAATCCCAAAAAAATATGGTATAATGATTATCCATGCAGGTAGACTATAAAAAACTATGGATCCGACTCATCGAAAAAGGAATTAAAAACAAAACGGACTTAATCCCTCTAGCTGGAATTTCAACAAATATTCTGGCCAAACTAAATAAAGGCGAATATGTTTCCATGAACAGTCTTGCTAAAATTTGCAGGGCCCTTGATTGCGATATTGGTGATATTTGCGTAATAAATGAAATTAATAAGAAATAAGATAATTCTTTTGGAGAAATAAATGGCAGTTAAAAAATCACAACTCTACAGTTCACTTTGGGCAAGCTGCGACAAGCTTCGCGGTGGTATGGATGCCTCTCAATATAAAGACTACATTCTGACACTTTTATTTGTAAAATATGTTTCAGATAAATACAAAGATGACCCTTACGGCGCAATCGCAATTCCAGAAGGCGCAAGTTTTGAAGACCTTGTTGTCTTAAAAGGAAACAAAAACATCGGTGAGGAAATAGACAAGCTCATTGCAAAGCTTGCAGAAGCAAACAATCTTACAGGAATCATAAACAACGCTCACTTTAACGATGAATCAAAAATCGGCAAGGGCGATGAAATGGTGGACAAGCTTACAGGTCTTATTGCCATTTTTCAAAAGCCGGAGCTTGATTTTAAAAACAACAAGGCAGAAGATGATGACCTTATCGGCGACGCCTACGAATATCTTATGCGAAACTTTGCCACCGCCAGCGGAAAGAGCAAGGGGCAGTTCTATACACCTGCCGAAGTAAGCCGCATTCTTGCAAAGGTAATCGACATATCAAATTGTACAGATAAAAACGCAACAATCTATGACCCGGCCTGTGGTTCTGGTTCACTCTTGATTCGCGCCGCAAATGAAGCTCCATTCCCACTTGCAATTTACGGGCAGGAAAAAGATATTTCCACCGCTGGTCTTGCAAAAATGAATGTAGTCCTTCATAACATTCCTTCCGGTGAGATTCATTCAGACAACACTTTTTCTGACCCATGGTATAAAGATGATAATGATGACACCAAGCTCCGAAAGTTCGATTACATCGTAGCAAATCCACCGTTCAGCATGAAAAACTGGATGGACGGTTTAAAGCCTTATGGTCGCTTTGATGATTATGACGAACTTCCTCCAGAGAAAAACGGCGACTATGCCTGGCTTTTGCATATCATCAAATCCATGAAAAATGAAACAGGAAAAGCTGCCGTAATTCTTCCGCACGGAGTTTTATTCCGCGGAAATGCAGAAGAATCAATCCGCAAGAACATAATCGACCGTCATCTTATAAAAGGAATCATCGGCCTTCCTGCCAACCTTTTTTACGGAACTGGAATTCCGGCCTGCATTATCGTGCTCGACAAAGAAAATACTGCCAGCCGCACCGGCATTTTTATGATTGATGCTAGTCACGGCTTTATAAAAAATGGAGATAAAAACCGTCTTCGCGAGCAGGATATTTACAAAATCGTAACAACCTTTAATTCAATGACCGAAGTTCCAGGCTTCAGCCGTTTTGTTCCCTTTGCAGAAATCATCGAAAAGAACACTTACAATCTGAACATTCCTCGCTACATCGATTCAAGCGAAAAAGAAGATTTGCAGAGCATTGAGGCTCATCTTTACGGTGGAATCCCGCAGGAAGATATAGACAATATTCCTCACTTCTGGAATGTCTTCCCGAATCTAAAAAAAGAAATCTTCGGTGAATACACAGGACGAAAAGGTTTTTACAAACTTCTCATCCAAAAAGATGATGTTCACAAGACAATCACAGAAAATGCAGAATTTCTTGAATACAACAAAAAGGTAAACAAAGCCTTTGAAGAATGGAAGGCATTTGCAAATCCAATTCTTACAAATCTAAAGCCATCAGATTCAAACAAAGAAGTTATCTTAAAGCTTTCAGAAGAAATTCTCTCTAAGTTCACCAAACTCGAACTGCTCGATAAATACGATGTTTATCAGGTGCTTCTTGCTTACTGGAACGAAACAATGAATGATGATGTCCTTCTTGTTATTCAGGATGAAAGCGGCTACAAACTTGCAAAAATAACTGATGATATAAAGGAAGAACCAAAAGAAAGCAAAAAAGCAAAGAAAGATTCCGCAAAAGAAAAAAGGCCAAAGGAGCCAAAAGTAATCGGCTGGGAAGGCCGCCTTATTCCAAAGCAGATTGTTCTTGATGCCTTTTTTGAATCAGAACAGAAATCAATCGAAGAAGCAGAAGAAAAACTTAGCCAAACAGAAAGCGAATTTGAAGAGTTTGTAGAAGAAAACTGCGTCGATGACGCAGAAGATGATGACCTTTCGCAGGAGCCTGAAATCCTTAAAAAGTTCAAGGCTTATGAAGCTTCTATAAAATCACAAAAGAAAACAATTGCCGACCTCAAAAAAAAGCTGGACGAAAACTGCCGCAAACGCTACGACTCTTTTACCGATACAGAAATAACAGACCTTCTTGTAAACCGCAAATGGTACAAAACAATCGATCAGGGAATCCAGAACCTTTATGTAACAGTTGCAAATCATTTTACAAAACGGATTGTTGAACTCTACGAGCGTTACGAAAACACATTGCCAGAACTCACCGAAAAACTCGTAGAAGAAGAAAAAGAAGTTTCCGCTCATCTTGCTCAGATGGGATTTAAGTTGTAGGAGCAGATGATGAAGCAGAATCTAATTGAAACAGTGAACGAGTATCTTTCTCTTGGAATAAATCAGCAGCTTGATTATGAAAAATTCTATCTGTATTCAATTATCACCCATTCAACTGCAATAGAAGGCTCAACTGTTACCGAAATAGAAAATCAGCTTTTGTTCGACGAGGGAATCAGCACGAACAAGCCGATGGCAGAACAGCTGATGAACCTCGATTTAAAAAAGGCCTATGAGCAGAGTTTTATTTATGCAAAATCCCACGCAGACTTTTCAATCGAACTTTTATGTAGCCTTGCCGCCCTTGTTATGCAAAATACCGGCTCCACTTATAAAACGATTGGCGGAGACTTTTCTTCTGCAAAGGGGGACTTGAGGCTTTTGAATGTAAGTGCGGGACGAGGCGGGAAATCCTATCTTGCTTGGCAGAAGGTTCCTGACAGACTGCAGAAATTTTGTGACTGGCTCAATGCTGAACAAAAGGCTGTTGATAAAAACGACATTCACAAACTCTACGAACTCAGTTTTGAAGCTCATTACCGCATTGTTTCAATTCATCCGTGGGCAGACGGTAATGGTAGAATGAGCCGTCTTGTCATGAACATGATTCAGTATGAAGCCGGCTGTATTCCTTCAATCGTAAAAAAAGAAAAACGAGCCGAATACATCCAGAGCCTTGCGCAAAGTCAGGAAAAAGATGCTTCAAATGATTTCATAGATTTTATGATGAATCATCATGTGGATAATTTGCAGAAGCAGATAGATGAATACAAGGCTTCGATGGAATCTGACGACATTAAAGGTGGTCAGAAAATAAGCGTGGGTGGTCAGAAAAAGTGGTCAGAAACCACATTGAAAATTCTTGAATTAATAAAACAGAATCCAAAAATCTCAAGAAAAGAACTTTGCGGTGAACTGGGCATAAATCCAAGTGCCGTCCAAAAACATATCGACAAACTGAAAGAAACAAAAATGATTGAACGGCTAGGCGGAGCAAAAGGCGGCGAATGGAGAGTAAACGAATGAAGCAGACAGAAATAGGATTGATTCCTAATGATTGGGAAGTGAAAAGATTGGGAGAACTCGGTGAACCTTGTATGTGCAAACGCATATTAAAAGAACAGACTTCACCTATAGGAGATATCCCTTTTTACAAGATTGGAACATTTGGAGGAATCCAAGATGCATATATTTCTCGTGAATTATTTGAACAGTATAAAGAGCAGTATAACTACCCCAAAAAAGGAACTCTATTACTTTCAGCGGCAGGAACAATAGGACGAGTTGTTGTTTTTGATGGCAAGGATTCCTATTTTCAAGATTCAAATATTGTTTGGATTGATAATGATGAAACAAAAGTCACGAATGATTTTTTATTCTATTGCTATTCACGAATGCAATGGAAAACAGAAGAAGGTGGAATTGTTTCAAGATTGTATAATGCAAATTTGAAATCTACTTCTTTTATTGCTCCAAAATCTCTTGCTGAACAACAACGAATCGCAAAAGCCCTTTCCGATGTAGATGCCCTTATTTCCACAACAGAAAAACTTATCCAAAAGAAAAAGAACATCAAACAGGGCACAATGCAAAATCTCCTCACCGGTAAAAAACGCCTCCCAGGTTTTGGCCCGCAAACCAAATCCCCAGCCTACAAACAAACCGAACTCGGTCTCATCCCTGAAGACTGGGAAGTGAAGAATATTGGAACTACTTGTAATGTTATTACTGGTGGAGAAGCTCCAGTTGTATATTCAAAAGATAAAAATACTTTGTATAAATATCCAATTTATTCGAACGGAAAAGAAGTCTATGGTTATCATGCTAGTTATACTATAGACCATGATGCAGTATGCATTTCTTCAATTGGTGAGAATACGGGAGATATTTTTTATTATCAAAAGAATTTTACACCTATTATCCGTTTGAAAGTTATTATTCCTAAAAAATCAAATATTGATACAGAGTTTTTATATTATTGTCTTAAAACTATAAAAATTGATACTACCAAGAATGGTGGAATTCCAAATATAAATTCAAATGATGTAAAATCAATAAATTATATTCAACCAACAAGCAAAGAAGAACAAACCGCCATAGCCAATGTCCTTTCCAGCATGGACAAAGAAATAGAAACCTTAAACACAAAACTAGAAAAATACTGCAACCTCAAAACCGCCATGATGCAGCAATTGCTCACGGGGAAGATTAGGTTAGTGTAAGGAGATATAGAAATGAAATTTTTAATGTTACATCAATATTTGTGTGCACAAAAAGATAATGGAATGAGTATTTGGGATTCATTAGCTTTTTTAGCTGCAAAATTGATTATTGAAAAAAAGATTTCAAGTGTAGAATTACAGGCTTTTTCAACAGTTTTTGAAGATAATTATGGGTATAAAATTCCATTTCATCCCTTAAAATCCCTTTTTACTAGAATGGTGGACAGTGGGTTTCTGGAAAAGAGAGAATTATCTCTAACTCCTAACTTTTCTAAAATATCGGAATATGTACAAAAAAATAATACTATTCCTGTAGATTTGAGTATTATTGTAGAACAGATATGGAATTATGTATGTGAAAAAGATACAGCCCAGAAATACACATTTGATGAAGTAGAATGTGCACTATTGGATTATTTAAAGAAAAACCAATATGAGATTATTAACTGTATTGTAAATGAAGATGATTTTTCAATAGTTAAGGATGAAAAATTACAATTTTATATTAATTCGTTTATTTTTGATAAAATAACAACATCATTTGAATATAAACAGTTATTATTAGATTTGGTAATAGCGAATATTAATTTATCTTCAATTTTTTTTGAAGTTGATGATTCTATAAAGGCAAACTGCACAATATATATTGATACTCCAATAATTTTTAGATTAATGGGAGTAGAAGGAAGATATAAACAAGAAGAATATAAAGATTTTATTAAAAAACTTCATGATATGGGATTCAAGTTATTTATATTCGAAAATCATTATACAGAAATTGAGGAAAATATTCAGGAAAGTATTATTTATGCTTCTGATAGAATTAACTATAAACCCGAATTAGCGAGTCCATTATCTTGTTATTTTTATAATAATCATTTTCCAAAATCAGAAATGGAATTATTTCAACATAAAATTGATAGTACTTTACAAGAATATGAAATAACAAATGCTGGTTATAATTATGAGGAAAGTGAAAAAGACATTTATAATATAGATGAATTAGCTCTATATAAATGTATTAATATAGAATATTCTGGCTCATCAAGAACTAAAGACGCTTGTAATGATCCCAAAATATGGACAGATATAAAAGCTATTTCAAATGTTTATAGATTACGTCAAAATAAGGGGTCCAGTAATATTGAAGAGTTACAATATATATTTCTAACTTCAAACTCTGCTTTGTCTCGTGCAAACAAAGAGTATAATCTAAAAGAAAATAAAAAATTCAATAAGTTTCAAGAATGTCTTACAGATACTTTTTTAGGATCATACTTATGGATACAAAATAATCATGACATGGATTTTATAAAACGAAAAATTCTTTCCGCATCTTATGAATATATTCAAGCTAGACCAGAAGTTAAAAAAGCATTTCTGGAAAAAGTTGAATTAAAAAAAGAGGAATTTAAACCTGATGAGTATCTCTGGTTAAGGTCTTTAGTTGGTAAAGAATCAAATATAATAGCAGCAAAATGTTGTAATCTCGTAGATAGTATATTGGACTCTACTCCAGAAGAATTGCTTAAAGAACATGATAAGGAAATCGCAAGAAGGGTTGCAGAAGAGAAGAATGCTGAAATAAAAAATATATCTGATTTATATAAATCTGAAATGGAAGAAAAGGAACAATTTAAAAGTCAATCTTCAAAGCAAGCTGCTGAAAAAGAGAATACTTTAAATTCAATAAGAGATATTAGTCAAAAGATTGCTCGTTTTATTACAGATATTTTGGGATTATTATATGCAGGGTTGTTAATTATGGGATTTATTATTTCTCTCAAAAACAATGTCAATCTCTATATCTCAATACCTATTGGAGTCGTTTTATTAATACCAAGTTTCATTTCTTTTTATTTTGGTATGACAATAAAAGGATTTACAAAACCTATATATGAGAAAATATATAAGTTCTTATGTAAAAAACTTAAAATGAAGGAATAGTATTTTTAACTAAAACAAAGGAGTTTTCAAAATGTCTGAATCCCAGCTAATCGAATACAAAGAATCTTGGCGTGATGAATATCTCAAATGGATTTGCGCGAGTTTTGCTTGTCAAAACTCGTTTAGCAAGACGCGAAGCGGATTGCGACGTTTTGCAAATGCTCAGGGCGGTGTGCTTTATATTGGTAAGCGTGATGACGGTTCTGTTTGTGGCGTTGCTGATTCAAAGAAGCTTATGGAAGATATTCCGAATAAAGTTCGTGATGCGCTTGGATTGATTGTTGATGTAGATTTGATTACTGAGAACAGACTTGATGTTATAAAAATCACTGTTGAAGAAAATCCTTATCCTGTGAATTACAAGGGGGAGTATCATTATAGAACTGGAAGCACAAAACAACTTTTGCAAGGTTCGGCGCTGACTAATTTCCTTTTGCGTAAGACTGGTAAAAACTGGGATTCTGTTCCGCTTGAAAATGTGAGTGTTGATGACCTTGATAAAGAAAGCTTTGATATTTTCCACCGTGAAGCAATCCGCAGCGGAAGAATGAGTAAGGATGACTTGAAGCTTTCGAATCAGGATTTGCTTGAGAAACTGAATCTTCTTGACGGAACTATGCTTAAGCGAGCAGCAGTTTTTAATGCCCTTATTCACCAGGATTTTTCTGTCTGTGTGCCTGTGCAAATCAGCGTTTACAAGGATAAGCTTTATATCAGCAATGACTGTATTTTCCCTGCCAAGTGGACAGCCGACACTTTAATGCAAAAACACCGTTCTCTTCCACATAATCCAGATATTGCGAATACATTCTTTAGAGCGGGCTTTATAGAAAGCTGGGGCCACGGCATAGAAAAGATTTGCAGGCTTTGTAAAGAATATGGAATTGCTGAGCCGGAATATACAGTTCATCCCAATGACATTATGATTATGTTCAAGGTAAATGACACTGTAAAAACGATTCTGGCACTAATAGAACAAAATCCATCAATTATTTATGAAGAAATGACTGAAAAAACAGGTAAATCACGAAGAACCATAAGCAGAATAATTACAGAAATGAAAGAAAAAAATATTATTGCAAGAGTTGGCTCTGATAAAACTGGATACTGGGAGATTAATTAGTATGGATATTAAAAAATATATGATGTTTTACGAAAAAAAATTGAATATAATTGAAAGAATAAAATCTGATAAAGGAAAAGAAGCTGTAAGAATTGCTGAGCGTCTTATGGATATATATTCTTTTCATCATAAATTTCAAACAAAAGAATTTATTGACAGATGTAATCAAGTATGGAGTGATTAATAAAAAAGGGAGAAAGTCAAATGGCAAAGTCAGCACATCCGGAACGAGAAACTCAAAACCGCATTGTTACATTCTTTCAAAAAGAACTTGGATATAAATATCTTGGTAATCTGGAAGAGTCGGAGAACTACAATGTTCGCTGGGGTGACTGGAAATCTTTCCTTACAGGTAGCGGCTACAGTGCTGCATTTATTGAATCTCTTCAAAATGAGTTTAACAAGATACTCGCAGATTTTTCCCAATCTCCATACCACACAAACAAAGAAGTTTACCGCATTTTAAAATACGGTCTTAAACTTGCAGAGCATCCTGGAGAATCTCCAAAAACGGTTTATTTCATTAACTGGGAAGAACCGGAGAAAAATAATTTTTACATTGCGGAAGAAGTAACCGTAAACGGTAATGTCGAAAAACGTCCTGATATTGTTCTTTATATAAACGGCATTGCAGTTGCGGTAATGGAATTAAAAAAAAGTACTGTAAGTGTTGCAGACGGCATCCGCCAGAATGTTACAAATCAGCGCGAACAGTTTATTCAAAGATTTTTCTCTACTGTTCAGATTTGCGCAGCTGCAAATGACAGTGAAGGCTTGCGATATGGTACAAGCGGAACTACAGAAAAATATTATCTTGAATGGAAGGAAGATAATTTTACAGACCAGCTGCAGGATAAAGATGATTTAGATAAAGAGATTGAAGCCGCCTGCTCAAAACATTTGAACCTGCTCGAAAAGCAGTGCTACAGAATTTTTCAGAAAGAACGTCTTTTGGACATAATTCATAACTTTATCATCTATGATTCTGGCATTAAAAAGGTCTGCCGTTATAATCAGTTCTATGCAATCAAGCGCTGCCAGAAAAGGCTTGCCAGAAATCAAGGCGGTATTGTCTGGCATACTCAGGGATCTGGAAAATCTCTTACAATGGTCTGGCTTACAAAATGGATTTTGGAAAATATAACAGGAGCCAGAGTACTTATCATCACCGACCGCGAAGAACTTGATGACCAGATAGAAAAGATTTTCACCGGAGTTGATTTACAGATTGCCCGCTCAAAAAGCAGCGATGACCTTTTGAATCTGCTCAATAATTATGATTGGCGTCTTATGTGTTCTCTTATTCATAAATTTGGCAGAAGAACTGGCGAAGTAAGCGATCTGGATTACGAAAAATATGTAGAAGAACTTAAGAAAACTATTCCTGTTGGTTTTAGTGTAAAAGATAAGGTATTTGTTTTTGTTGATGAATGTCACCGAACTAATTCAGGAAAACTTCATCTTGCCATGAAATCTATAATGCCGGATTCTGTGTTCATAGGATTTACAGGAACTCCTCTGCTTAAAGTAGATAAAGAGCAAAAGACAACTGCTACTTTATTCGGTGGTTTCATCCATACATACAAATTTGATCAGGCAGTTCGAGATGGAGTTGTTCTTGATTTGCGTTATGAAGCAAGAAATGTTCCGCAGGAAGTAAGTAGCAAAGATAAAATTGATGCCTGGTTTGAAGCAAAAACAAAAGGCCTTATGCCAAAAGCGACAGCAGCCTTAAAAGAAAAATGGGCAACCTTGCAACAGCTTTACAGTTCAAAAGACCGTCTTGAAAAAATTGCTTTAGATATAATTTTTGATTTTGAAACAAAACAACGCCTGTGCGATGGGAGGGGAAATGCGCTCCTGGTTGCAGGAAGTATTGCAGAAGCCTGTCGTTATTATGAAATTTTTCAGGAAAAGAATTTTAAGAACTGCGCAATTGTTTCTTCATATAAGCCTAATCGTGGCGAGCTTAGAACAGATTTTTCAAGTACAACAGAAGATTCGGAAAACTGGAAAAAACAGAAAGCATATCTAAAAATGTTAGGCTACGACCCGGATGTTTCTGTTGAAGATGATGATTTTTGTAAAAAGATTGAAGCCTTTGAAAAACGTGTAAAAGATATGTTTGTAGATGAACCTGCAAACATGCAGCTTTTAATCGTTGTAGATAAATTGCTTACAGGTTTCGATGCTCCTCCTTGTACTTACCTTTATATCGATAAGCCAATGCATGACCATGGCTTGTTTCAGGCAATTTGTCGCGTAAATCGTCTTGATGGAGATGATAAAGAGTTTGGTTATGTAGTTGATTACAAGGAGCTCTTTGGAGATTTAAAAGACGCAGTTAATTCCTACACAGGAAATGCTCTGAGCGGATTTGATGAAGAAGATATTTCTGGTCTTTTGAAAAATAAACTTGAAGAAGGTAAGAAACGTTTTGAATTCTTGTTGCAGGAACTTGAAACATTGACTGATGATGTTGAATACCCTCGTGATCAGCTTGCCTTCAAACATTTCTTCTGTGGTGAAAGTGGAACTGTAGATCCTGATAATGACGATGATTTTGCAAAACTCAGAAGCAAAATGTACAAACTTGTTTCAAGTCTTGCCAGAGCTTATGCAGATTTAAAGCCTGCTTTTGATGATGTTGGTTATTCAAAAGAAGAGCAGGAAAAATACAACAGGCTTGTAAAAGAATATGTCGATTTAAAAGATGAAATCGGACTTTCCAGCGGCGACTTTATTGATCTTAAGCAATATGACAGTGCAATGCGTCATCTTATTGACAATTATATTTCTGCTTCTGATTCTGAAAAACTTGGAGACATGGAAAACTTTACTCTTCTTGCTTATATTCAGAAAAAGCAGGAAGAAGATTTGAAAAACGGCAATTCTGGATCTGATAACAAACATAAGCCTGCGCAACAAAACGTAGCAGAAACAATCGAAAATAATATCCGCAGAAAAATTATAGAAAAGACTCCTGTTAATCCAAAGTATTATCAGAAAATGTCGGAACTGTTCCAGACTTTGATTGATGAAAGAAAAGAAGAAGTTGCATCATATAAAGAAATGCTGGAAAAATATGCAGGACTTGTAATTCAAGTAGAAAATCCAGAACAAAATAATTCTCATCCAGAATCAATCCGTACAAGTCTGGCTCTTTGCGCTTTATACGATAATTTTGGCGAAGATGAAGAATATGCTTTAGCTTTGCATAAAGCGGTTCTTGATACAAAGCAGGATCACTTTAGAGGTGACTTAATTAAAGAGAGACAGATTAAAGGCGGAATTTATCGTGTTGTGCAGAAGTATATGAACGAAGCAGAGCGTGATGAGCAGATGGCTACTGTTGAAAAAATATACGAAATTGTAAAAGAACAGGCAGAATACTGATGAATATTAATATAAGCGGAATTGATGTTCAAATAAATAAAAAGAATATCAAGAATATGCATTTATCAGTAAAGCCTCCTCTTGGCAATGTTGTTGTGTCTGCACCTCTCCTAATGAGCCAGAAGTCCATAGAAAATTTTGTGCGTCTGAATTTTGGCTGGATAAAAAAACAGCAGGAAAAATTTACAAATCAGCCAAGAATGACAGCCCGTCAATATGTGAGCGGTGAAACTTATTACATTTGGGGTAAACAGCTTTTTTTGGAATTTAAGCCTTCTCAAAAACGCGCTTTCAAGATTGACGGCAACAAAATCATTCTGGAAATGAAAGCAGAATCTTCTGCAGAGCAAAGAGATCGCTTTATTCGTGAAGAGTTTAGAAAGATTTTAATTGAACAATTAAACAGACTTATTCCCAAATGGGAAGAAAGAACAGGTCTTTATTGCGATTCTTTCAAAACAAAATATATGCTTACCCGCTGGGGAACTTGTAATTCAAAGGCAAAACGTATCTGGATAAATTTACAGATGGTCGAAAAACCATTGGAATGTTTGGAATATGTGATTTTGCATGAGCTTACTCATTTGAAAGTTTCCAATCATGGAAAAGACTTTATCGCAAATATGGACAAATATATGCCTGACTGGAAAGACAGAAAGAATTTATTAAACGAACAAATATTAGATTGTTATAAGGAATGATATCTAACAACACCTAGCGTCTTATTACAAAGCCTTGCAATTGCAGGCTTTTTTTTTATTAAACTAACAGTTTATATCTTTTCTTTTTCAATCAAATTACAATTTCTATATAAAAAAGAATAATCTGCAAGAACATCACGAAGAAACTTTTGAAAAAGATAAAAGTTATGAAACGTTTGTAAATGAAATAAAATCAATGGCAGAAGGCATTATGCAGCTCAGTTTACAGGCTGTTCAGATTTATACTCCAATCGTAAATCGAATAATTTCTGATACAAGTGCTACTCAACAAGAAGTTGAATATTTGATGGATTTTATGCTCTCCCTTTGCCATACAGAAGAGTTTACAAATCTATTTAAAAAACTCTGTAGAGGGATCTTTCCCAGATTTCCTGATACAGTTTATTGCTATGCAAAATATTATTTTGAAGAATATGAAGATGATTTTGAAAGTCTTGATATCAATGAAAAATTCTTGAGAGACAATAAGTTTATCTAATGAGTATTATTTGCTAAATAAACTCCGGATAATTTTCTCCCGCAAGTCCAAACTCCCGCTCCCCAAACAGCACCAGCGTAATCTCATCAAAATCATCCTGATGCAGTTTCATCGTCTCAAATGCTACCCTAATAGCATCTCGTTGAGGGTAACCATAAACACCGGCAGAAATCAGAGGAAAAACAATAGTCTTAAGGTCTTTTTCTTTTGCAAGATTCAAAGAGTTTTCATAACAGGAAGTAAGAAGTGCCTCAGCTTCTGCAGGTGAATGTTCATAATAAATCGGCCCAACAGTGTGGATCACGAATTTGGCTGGTAAATTATATCCTTTTGTGATTTTAGCCTCGCCAGTTCTGCAGCCGTGAAGAGTACGACATTCTGCAAGAAGTTCAGGACCTGCTGCGTGGTGGATTGCACCGTCAACACCGCCGCCACCAAGAAGGCTGGAATTTGCAGCATTTACAATTACGTCACAAGCCTGCTTAGTAATGTCACCTTTGATAATTTTGATTTTTCCCATATACTTGAACCCACTACCTTTTGAATTTGTTTATGGACTGTTTTTTTCTAAACTATCGACTGATGGATTCAAACGCTCTAGTCAGGTGAGCTACAGCCCCCGATGTTTAAAATAGCACTATTTGTGCTGTTTTAAACTCGACGACTTGTTCAATAACGAAGTCATTGAACAAGTCAATTATATCACAATTCTGTGTATTTTTTATTACTTCCCTTCGCTTTTTCTACCGGATATTTTGCTTCATTCATTGTCATTTTCATATTGATGATTTCATTACAAAATTACAGAAAGTGTGAAATTTTAAAGGAGCCTTAGAACCGTTTGGCGGAACT